>MDSV01030839.1_pt1 | contig 14341 bp, 9 predicted proteins | sample 810851 | NCBI WGS metagenome assembly MDSV01 (sample SAMN05326640, study PRJNA326480) | marine metagenome | isolation source: seawater | place: Atlantic Ocean: North East | collected 2012 | reverse complement strand
CTAGTACCGGTATAGAGTATTCTACAGTTGCTACATATTCAGCTGGAACAGGAACATTTGGTGATCTGTTTATGGCAGTTTCTGAATTAGAATTATTTGATTCATCATTAGCTGGATGTACAGACAATTCTGCATGTAATTATAATTCAGATGCAACCTTTGATGATGGTACTTGTGCTTATGAATTAGATTGCTCTGGTGAATGTGGAGGCACAGCAATTGAAGATTGTGCTGGTGATTGTCAAGGAGAAGCTTATTTAGATTTATGTGGTGAATGCTCAGGGGGCTCAAGTGGACATGAAGGAAATAGTGATATTGATTGTTTGGGTGAATGTTTTGGTGATGCCGTTGTAGATGAATGTGGAGTATGTAATGGATTTAATAGTAACCAAGATTGTTTAGGTGAATGCTTTGGTGATGCTGTTGTAGATGAATGTGGAATATGTGATAGTGATGCTTCTAATGATTGTATTCAAGATTGCTCTGGTGAATGGGGTGGAAATGCTATTATAGATGAATGTGGGGTATGTGAAGGACCTGGTGCAATATATGAATGTGGGTGTACTGATATTGAGGATGATTTTTGTGATTGTAATGGGAGTGTTCTAGATGAATGCGGTGAGTGTGGCGGCGAAGGAATTCCTGATGGTTTTTGTGATTGCAATGAAAATATAGTTGACTGTTTAGGTGAATGTGGAGGTACAGCTGAAATTGATATATGTGGTATATGTGACGGGGGATCTACTGACCCTTCAGATTGTACTGATGGATGTGCGCCGGGTTACATTTTTGATTGTGATGGAGCTTGCTTTTCAGATTTATTATTAGGTGATCAGTCATGTGACAATGGAGATGAGGATGGAGAAGCTAATTTCAATTGTGAAGAGTTTTATTTTGACAATAATGATTGTCCTGTAGGGCTTCTTTATTTTGGAGATATAGATCAAAACAGTCAAACAATTCCAGTTTATATGGACTGTTTCTATCCAGTTAATAACTATGCCATTACAGTGTCTGGATTATCTGGTATGAGTTTATCTGGGGGAATGATAGATGATCCCTCTTTTCAATTTGAACCACAAGTCTTTAATGATTCAAGTATAGCATGGACATCAACAACAAATGATATGCCTGCTAATTATGGTTTATTATTTTATATTGAATATGATCAAATATTAACTGATATTTGTTTTGAAAACTCAACGATTACTACTTCAGATGGATCTCAATATGCTGCTGACCTTGGAGATTGTATTTTGTTTGATTCTCTAGATAATGAAATTATTTTCATTCCAGAGGATTTTAAGCTCGGTAGTGCTTATCCAAATCCATTTAATCCAAGTATAAATATACCATTTGAGATTTCTAAATCTTCAAATATTAGTATAGATATATATGATTTAAGTGGAAATAAGGCAGTAAACTTAACTAATAATTTTTATACATCAGGATCGTACTCTGTAATTTGGGATGCATCAGGTTATGCATCAGGAAATTATTTTATTGTTGCAAAATTGGGGAATCAGATAAGGCAACAAAAAATTATTTTATTAAAGTAATAAGATATTTAACTATTTATAGTTAGTTATAATTATGTATATGTAATTTTATAAATGTCCTTTATTCAAGTTAATAGACTTACTAAGCACTTTAAGATATTTAAGCGTGAAGCTGGTCTTAAAGGAGCCCTCCAATCATTTTTTAATAGACAGTATGAGAATGTGTACGCAGTAGATGATTGTTCTTTATCTATAAATAAAGGAGAAATTATTGGTATTCTTGGTGAGAATGGTGCCGGAAAAACAACATTAATTAAAATGATGGTCGGTTTGCTTCATCCGTCTTCAGGCTCTGTTTTAATTGACGGATATAATCCGTGGCAGAGAAAAAATAATTTTTTAAAAAACATATCAATAGTAATGGGACAAAAAAATCAACTTTGGTGGGATATTCCTGCTTCTGAATCTTTTTTGCTAAACAAGAGTATTTATAATATATCTGATAGTGACTTTAATAATAGGTTAGATGAACTAGTAGAAATGCTTGATGTTAAAGAAAAATTGAATGTTCAAGTAAGAAGATTATCTCTTGGTGAAAGAATGAAAATGGAAATAATTGCTTGCCTATTACATAGTCCTAAAATTGTTTTTCTTGATGAACCTACTTTAGGATTAGATATTATTTCTCAATCGAAGATTAGAGATTTTATAAAATATCATAATAAAGAGCACCAAACGACCTTTATTATAACCAGTCACTACATTAAAGATATACAAGAACTTTGTAAGCGAGTATATGTTATTAATAAAGGAAAGGGTCTCTATGATGGAGATTTCAGTAATTTGATTAAAAAAATAAATCCTAAAAGTAAACTAATTTTTCAATTTAATAATATACCAAATCAAAAAATATTATCTACCATTAAAGATAAATATGATATCAAAATTAATGGATTGCAAATCACAGGAGAACTTGCAGAAGATAGTATTAAATTGCTGTTAATTGATTTATTAAAAATCGATTATTCTAAAAATTTTAAAATTGATGAATTACCGGTTGAAGAAGCGATGAAATCGTTTTTTACCAACCCTAATTTATTTTTAAATGATTGATTGGTATAAAAAGTATTATTCAGTTTTAAAAATGAGCTGGATTCAAACTTTAGAATATAGGGCTAATGCAATTGTTGGTGCATTTGCAATATTATCAGGTCTCTTAATAGAATATTTATTACTAAGTAAAGTTTTTTCAGATGAAATCTCATCAAATAGCCCAATACAGTCTTTTGTATCTTTTAATCATTTAATTATTTATATAATGCTATGTATGATGGTAGGGCAACTTAAGTCTTCATGGCATAATTCTATGATGATGATTGATGAAATTAGATCTGGTGATTTAAATAGATACTTAATCAAGCCCATATCTTATTTTTCTTATAATTTCATGAATTTTATAGGTCATAACTCTCTTTTTTATATAGTTTATTTTATAATGATGAGTTCTATACCTATTGTTCTTGGACCAGGATATGTTTTTAATGGAATTTTTCAAATTTTAGGTTTTATAGTTTCTTTACTTATTTCAGTTTTTTTATCATATTCAACATATTTTTGTATGATATGTTTCAGTTTTTGGTTTGGAGAGGTTAGAGCTCTAATTATATCATATAATGTATTTAATATTTTTCTATCTGGTCAGTTGATTCCAATTTCTCTATTCCCTGAGGGGTTAAAACAATTTGTAATGAATTCTCCATTTAGATACATGATTGATTTTCCAGTTAGTATTGCAACATCAGAGAATTTTAATATTGAATATTTTATCGATGGAATTTTAATCCAAGTTTTATGGTGTATAATAATGTATTTGATTGGTAGAATAATTTATATTTTCGGTATTAAGCAATACGAGGCTTTTGGTGCTTAGGTATTTTAAATTATGGGGTGCTTTTTTTAGAAATAGCTTAACTAGAGAAATGGAGTTTAAGGCTAATTTTATCGCTCATATTATAGTGGATATAATTTATTATTCTAGTTTATATTTATTTTATTATGTCATATTTCAGTATACAGATACAATTGGAAGTTTTACCAAAGAAACAGTTATAATATTTATGATTGTAACTTATATGATTGATGCAGTTTACGAGTTTTTCTTTTCAGGAAACATATATTCTTTCAATCAAATGATAGTTAAAGGAAATTTAGATTTTATACTTACTAAACCAATCAATTCTCAATTTTTATTATCATTAAGATATATTGGTTTTAATGGAATTATTTCATTCTCTTTACTATTGACATTATTAATCTATTTAACACAAAATTACCCCCATAGCGAAATTCCATTAATTAATTATTTATTATTTTTTATGTCATTTATTTTGGGAAACATAATTTGGTATTCAATTGACTTTATTATTCACTGCCTTTCATTTTGGTTTAAAAATTTTTCAGTTGCTGGCTGGCTAGGGAGTAACATTAAACAATTTTCAATGAGACCTGATACTATTTATGGAGGTGTGTTAAGAAAAATATTATTTAGTTTTTTTCCTATGGCCATGATAGCATCAGTTCCTGTAAGATTTTTAATTTATGGATTTGATACTAATCTTATGTTAAATCAAATTGCTGTTTGTTTTTTATTTTTTATTTTTGCTAGATATGTATGGATTAAAAGTTTAGAAAGATATGAAAGTGCATCATCTTAGGTCTTTCTATCCTTTTTTCTAGCTGATGGAAATAGTATATTATTAAGAATTAATCTATATCCAGGTGAATTCCGATGTAGTGATAAATTAGTTGGAGGATCCCCTACCATATGGCGGTAATCTTCTGGGTCATGACCCCCCAAAAATGTAAATGAACCTTTTCCAACATTTCCATGTATATACTTAACTATATTTTGCCCTTCTACCTCGCCTAAAATTGTTATATGTTTTTTAATGTTATCCCTATTGAATGATGTGGTTTGTCCCATGAATCCATTAATAACACCTACATGATTTTGTGTTAGCATAGTTGGTACAGGGTCCCATTTTGCGGAAAATTCAAATAATGTAAAATAGTCTTCCTCAGCACCTTTAGCTATTGGCTTATGTCCTGGTGGCACATCAATTGTTGAGTATTCATAAAGCATAGGGTCTGTGTAAATTTCAAAATTTTCAAATGCTACACAATTGTGATAATCCAATTTATTATTATAATCAGGATCTATTTCTGTTCCATCAAAAACTTGATGAGCAATATCTACATTTAAGGCAGAAAGAGCGATATCAAAGGAATCAGTTGCTGAGCACATCGCAAATAAAAATCCTCCATTTGACATGTATTGTTTTATTTTATAAGCTATATCTTTTTTTAATTCATGTACAGATGCAAACCCATATTTATTTGCAGTAAAATTAAAATCAGCTTCCATTTGTTTGTACCATGATCTTTTATTATAATTTTTATAAAATTTACCGTATTGTCCTGTAAAATCTTCATGATGTAAATGAAGCCAATCATATTTACTTAGGTCTCCATTTAAAATTTCATCATCAAATATTACATCATACTCTACTTCTGCATAGGCTAGGGCTAGAGTAACTGCATCATCCCAGGGTTGTTTCCCTGGTGGAGAATAAACAGCAATTTTAGCAGGGGTGTCAAGAACAAGAATATCCATATTATTAGTTTCAATTATTGAAAAGATTTCAGCTAAGTCATTGCCATCAATGTTCTCATAATAAACACCTCTAATTAAGCATTTTGACTTGATAGCCTCAGAGGCATCTAACATAAATGAGCCTCCCCTATAATTTATCAGCCAATCCACTTTATTCCCTTTTATAAGTGATGCATACGAAATACCATAGGCTTTTAAATGATCTGTTTGTTGTTGATCCATTGGGATTAATATTTTTTGAGATATTAAAAGGTTAAAAACTAATAGAATAAAAAATATTTTTATAGATTTCATTAAACTTTCTCCAGTAAATGCCTTAATCTATTTCGCACAGATTCATAGTAAATTGATTGAGGGTAATTTTGTAATACAATAAGGTAATATTCTGTTGCCATATTTTTATCATTTTTAATATAATCATATATTTCTGCTAAAAATATAATTGATAATTCAGCATAAATACCTTTTCCATTAATATTTTCTAAAACTTGAATAGCGTCATTTGGTTTATTTTGTTGCACTAATAGATTGGCTATTTGATATTTTACTAAATCTAAAGTCAATTTATTTTTACAAGGATTTTCAGCACAGTCTTCTAAAACAGAATTTAAAATACCAATGGATTCTATTCGTTTATTTTGATTTATTTTAAGTTGTGCTTCTATAAATTTTGTATATGTTTTGTTTTTTTCCTCTTTTAGGATTAGAATTACTCCCAATGTAGATAATATGTCATTGTATACGTCTTCTTTTGCTGAAAATTGAGATAGGATTAAATTTAAGTTTTCAAATACTAAATTTAGTTCTGATTGATAAAATAAGATTTGATTTAATTTTATTTGTAAGTTTATATTTTCATTTTCGCTCCATTTATATTTAGATATTTCTTCATCAATAAAGGTTATGGCATTTTCTAAATCTCCTTTTGCAATTAACACGTCAACTATTCTATTTATTGCTTTTAACTTCATATCCTTATCATTAGTATTATTATTTATGAATTCATAGTTATAAAGTGATTCGTCTAGATATTTGAATATTTTAAAATCAATTTCAGCTGTTCTGAATCGAGATTTTAAATTATCACCTTTAACATTTAAGGAGTCATATATTTTTTTTGCTTTATAAATGTAAATTGAATCTTGCGCATTTGTTTTTATAAATGGAGAATTGAAATAGCTACTTTTGTTCATAAAATTTGATATTGGAAGATTTATTTTATTCATCGAACTACGCTTTTCTAGCACTCTTCCAAGTTCGTAAACTGATTGTTCAACTATTGTTTCATTTGATGAGTTATCAATGATATATAACAATATTTCTTGAGATAATTTACTATCATTTATCATATCTAAATTAATTGCCATTGAAAAAAGTTCGGTAAATAAATTAGATTCTTTTAATATCTCAATAGATTTCAAATGCTTATTCATTTTAAAATAAAGATCAGCTAAAATAATTTTAGACTCCCTTGTTTTTGATTGTTCTAAAATTGAAACCAGCTTATTGTTTATGTTTATATCATCAGAAAAAGAAATTACTCGTTGATTTATCATTTCTATTTGTTTAGGAAATTTCTCTAAATGGTTTAGATATTCAATTAGAGAATTGTCATAATCTTTTAATGATAAATAGTAATATCCTAATTCTAAGGCAAAAAAAGAATTATTTCCATCTTCCCTTTTTTTATTTATTGTAAATAGAGCCAAATCGTCCTCATTATTTTTAAGTAACATAGATACTATTTTTTTCAAAATACGCGAATTTTGAATATTATTTGAAATTAATATATTAAGTGACTTTTCCCACTCTGCATTGCATATGATTGAAGATTCTATTTGTTGAATATTCGAATATATATCATTTTTCTTTGCTATTGAATATTGTTTAGTTATGTTCATTAGCGATAAGCAATCTCCCTTTTTTATAAAAATATTTTTTAGAGCGTTAAAATATTTTTCATTAGAAGGAAAAGTGTTGAAAACTTTGATTAATATTTTTTCTGACTGGTCAATATGTCCTTGCCTTTCTAATTTTTTTGCTTCTCTATAGCTTTGTTCAGATTTATTATTATTTTCAGCTTTAGAAGTAATAGATTGAATATCATTTGCATATAAAAAACTAATGATAACTAATATGGTTAAAATGGGCTTAATCATTAGATTGATCCTGTAATTCTTTAAAATATACTTTAAAAATTTCTTCATATTCTTTAGAATAATTTTGCTCTAATGCTTTTTCCATAGCATTGATAAATTTCAAGTCTTTTTCTCCTAGATTTTTGGGTAAATCTAAAGGACCATCATATTTAAAGTCATTTGCAGTTTGACCTTTTCTTTTATCTGAAAAATCCTTCTCTTTAAGTGATTTTTGACTATCTAATAATCTTGATAGAATTTTTTGTTGCTTATCTTTTGTTTCATTATTGATACGACTTTCTTTAAAGTTTTTAATTACTTCCTCCATATCTTCTGCAGCTTTTGATAACCCTCCCTGGCCTTGATTGCCTGGCATATCCTCAATTAATTGCTCAAGCTGTTCTTGAAGAGCTTGTTGTTGTCCTTGGAGTCTTTTCATCATTTCTTGCTGACTCATCATCCCCATTTGACCAAGTTGCATTGTCCCTATATTAATCTCAGACTGACCTTGCCCAATCTGATCAAGCTGCTCTAAGTAACTTTCTAATCCTGCTGCGGAACCTGAATTTTGCATATTGTCCATTGAGTTTATTAGCATTAGAGCAATTTCATTCATTGAACTAATTATATTTTTTTGTTCGTTAATTGATGTTTTAACCTTTCTTTGTTCAAGATTGATAATAGAATTGTCAATTGATTTTTTACATGAACCTATTTTTTGATTGATATCTGGAGAAACATGAAAAGTTTTTGTTGATAGTTCAAATAACTGATTTATAAAGTTAGTGAGTTGCTTGCTAATATTAAATTGATCTGAGGTTAAATCCTTAAGCTGCGGACTACTGGATCGTATGCCTATAAAATTATTGATTAAATTTTCTTGATTATATGATAGTCTTAAAATATTATTAATGGCGGCATAAAATTCCTGAGACATTTTTTGGATGCTTTCATTTTGAAAAGAATTCCTTATTTCTTTGACCGCTTCAAACATTAAATTTAAATTTTCTGAAGACTTAGAAATATTTTTAGTAGCTGCTTTGGTATTATTTTGAGTCAGATTTTGTTCCGCATCATTGATTGAATTTTGTGTTTCCTTATTTAAATCAGAATTTATTAATTCGTTTAGATCTTGAGAAATATTTTCTGAAAATTTATACAAAATTTCACTTGCTTCCTTTAGACTATTTTGCAGTTTTTCATAGTCTTGATTTTGCCTTTCTTGATCATTTTTCAACTGCTTGCACGGCATCCCATTATCTATGTCACTTTTTATTCTTTCTTGATTTTGATACAATGTCGATAAATTTGCAACTAGCTCATCTAATTTTTGTTCAGCTAGAGCTAGCTCAAACATCTCAATGAACCGATCAATTTGCTGTTCAAATTGCTGCAAGTTATATTCAAAATTTTCTGTAGCTTGAAGCATTTTCTCTAAGTCCATACTCTCCATTGCTTCTTGCATTTTTTGTATAGCATCCATTAACTCTGGGGTCATAATTGAATTTAAAAGTTCTTGAAAGTCATCAAATTTTTGAACTAACTCATCATCAATTAAATTTCCCTTTTCAGCCTCTTCTTCTAACATACTTAGGGCATTTTGCATTTTTTCAATTTCATCAAACAAGCTTTCCATTTGAGTTATAGCATCTTCAGCTTGTTTTTGGTGCTCCCAGGTGGCATCAGTCGATTTGAGCATATCGAGTTTCATATCATCAAGTTTTTTTTCTAAATCATTAATTTGGGTTAAGGCGTCATTTGATATGTCTTTTATTTCCTCTTCATTTTTAATCATGCTTTCTAAAATATCATCAAAAGAAGGAATGACTCCATAGTAATATGGTGACTTTGAAATTTTACCATTTGGATTATTATCTGTTGCACAAATTCTGAATTTTATTTGATCACCCGGAAATATTGATAAGGTGTTTGTATTAAAAATATAATTTTCATTTACAAATTTATCATTATTATAGTTGTTAATAATTATTTTGTTTATAGATGAATCGTTTTCAATATAGCTTGGTTTTACAATTGAATACTCGATCGAGCTTTCACTCAATTTAAAGTCGTCTGATAATTGAAAATATAGATTAATCTTACCATCTTCATTTATTTCAAAAGTATTATCTTGGGGCTTGAATACATTTATTTCGGGCGATAGATCTTTATAGGCCTTAAGATTATATATTGGAGGATTTTCATTTACAAGATATTCATTTTTGAAACTAATAGCTCCCATTATCTCAACTTTTAAATCTTTTTCAACTTTTAAATCTTTTTCCCAAATATCATTTTTTTCATTTAGAATTAAAGTATCCATGTTATTGATTATTAGGTATGCTAAGTTTAATTTTTGATTGGCTTTTACCATGCATTTTACATATGAATTTTCAAGAACTTGAAATTGGATTGTATTGCTCTCAATTAATTTGTCATCCATTTTAACATATTTTGGATAGTTAATTTCAAAATTAATGTCTGTTAATATGGGCCGTTTAATTAAATCTAGATAGTTAATACTGCTTTCAATCACATCCCATGCTGAGATAATCTTAGTATTTTTGTACGAAGCCCAATACTCGATGTCATTTCTAATATCTTCAAATGTATGTTCAAATTTATTTTTATTATTTTTTAATAAAACTGAATCAATTTCGTTTTCTTGCTTAAAGTGCAAAACAAGTTCATTTGGCAAATTATGTTGACCTATGATTGAGAATTCAACGGTTTTGCTCCCGCCCTCAAAAATTTCTAAATTACTATTTTGATTTGAAATTATTTTGAAAGGTAATGGAGGAGAAAATTCTGTATTAAAATTATATATGCGATTTAAGCTACCTGTAAATCCTTTTAAAAAAATAATTAGAGATATGAATATTAAAAAAACAGATACAATGCTAATCTTTTTTAATTTGCTAACCTTTGAAATTATTTTTTTTAAGTTTACTTTTTCTAGCTCTTCTTGATTATCATCAATAGCAATTTTAGCCAAACTTTCTTTTATTTTGTTTTTATAAGATATTTTTGACAGCTGTAGAATATTAATTATTTTATCAGACAATTTAGGTATTTTATTTCCTATTTCTTCTGCTAGTCTCTCATCTGATAAATTGGGATTAATTACTTTTAAATTCAAAAATATTTTTATTAATACATAAGAAGTAAAAATTAATATAAAAGAAACAAATGATAGAAAAATTCTAAATCTATCTAAAGAAGATAAATAGAACACAAATTCTGTAAGCATAAAAATTGAAATGAAAGAAATAAGAAATATACCAAACTGAATAATGTTATCAATTAAATCTTGCTTAACTTTTAAATATCTATATTTTGATAAGATTTTATTTATCATAGTATTGTTCTGTTAAATAATTAATTACAATATTTGTTCCCATTTTGAGTGCATCTTGATGCTTAGAAAAAGGAACATTATGTACGTTTATATCTTCCCAGCCATCACCTAAATCTGATTCATAGGTGTATAGTAGAATTATTTTATTATTATCAAATAGTGCAAAAGCTTGAGGTGGATTGCCATCATGCTCATGGACTTTAGGCAAACCATTGGATATATTGTAGTATATATTGAATATTTTATGATTTTTTGGTAATTCAACAAGCTCCTTTTCAGGGAAAATTTTTTTTATTTCTAATCTAAAGGATTTATCCATTCCATAATTATCATCAGCATGTAAAAAACCACCATTTAATAACGCATCTCTTAATATTTTTCTTTCATTTTCGGTAAATTTAATGTTGCCATGTCCTGTTAGATAATAATATGAATTATCAAAAAATTTTGAGTCATTGATTTTGGTTTTAATTTCATCTTTAGCTGTTTTAATTTGAGTATTATCATTTATGAATTTGAGCAAGTTAGATAAAGAGGAGGGGTCTGCATACCAATCACCCCCACCACTATACTTAAGTCTAGTTATATTAAACTCTGCTTGGAATTTATTAGAGAATGTGAAAATTGTAGATATCAATAAAAGGGTTAATAATAAGTTTTTATTCATAATCAAAAATAAACTAAAACTATAATAAATTTTAGTATAAATATGTAATAATCTGTTCATTGTTCTTTCAATTCAATAATGGTATATTTAAAAATGATAAGAATTGTATATATACTAATATTAATCAATTTAGTTTTTTCAGAATCTCGTACTTGGTATACAAACCCTATTGATTATATTTTTGGCCGAACATCTAGTAGAATGACATTTAGGGACCCATTGGAAGCAAGTCCATTTGATTTTAAAATGGGCGTATATACTTATGGAGGCAAAGATTATTGGAATCAAAATTTTGGAAGTAAAAATATATCTACATCTCCAGTTATTTTGGACTCATTAAATTTTGAATATTCTGGTTTATCAGATATTAAATCAAGGACATTATATGCACTGGAGATTGATTTTTTAAAATATAATTTACCAAATTATATATACAAGCAAAACTATGTTGACATTCAGTTTGGATTAGGATATAAAATAATGGGTTTATTAGAAAAGCCTGGAATCAGCCTTCCAAGTCATTTTCAAAATACAGATCCAAATGGAATTGATAGGGGTGCATATAGATATAGACCGTTCATTCAAGATTATAATGTTAATACAACTATTAATTGGCTTTTTTATGATTTTTTATTGGCGTATTTGAATCATTCAATTGGCTATTCTAATATTTCTATCTATGAATCTGAGGGCGGAGACAAGTACTTATACGGTTCGGGTATTGGAGAATCTTTTGGTATAGGTTTTAAAGCACTATTAAAAAGTCGATATGATAGAAAAAAATATAAAGTAACATACGGAATAGAAGCAAAATGGATAAGTACAGTTGTAAATAGCCTGAACGACCATAAAAAGATTTCTCCAATAACTGGATTTGATATGAGAGGAATGGGTTTGAATATTAACTTTGGAATTGTCTACGGAGGAGATAGGTCTGCTGGAGACAAGGGATATCAGAGTATGATAAAAAATGACTTTATATCCGCTGTCGATCAATTTCAAGAATTTATAGATAATAATCCTATACATGTAAAGAGAATTAAAGCACAAAAAATGTTGGAATTTTGCAAAGAACAAAAGCCATATCAGGAATACGAAAACGGTAACAGCGCATATAAAACCTACGATTTAGATCAAGCAGCTAGGTGGTACGAGTCTGCTTTGCTGACATCTGATCCAAGCCTATCTTTCGAAATTATAACTAAACAAAAAGAGATAGCTACTATATTACTTGATAGTGCATTTAATAACTTAGAATTAATTGGATTTAATAATTCAGAAAAATTAATTAGAAAGGCAAGAGCTTTGACTCCTGAAATTGAAGATAAGGCTGATAAATACCTATCTAAAATATATTTACTAAAAGGAGATGTTTTTTTTAGTGCTAAAAATTACGAGGTTGCCTTAGAAAATTATAATAAGGCTTATAAATACAACCCAAAAATAAGATCAAAGTATATTGTTAAAGTGAGGGAAGTAACTAATTCAATTTTAGATCAAGCTAATAAAGCAAAGGATAATGGAGATATTTTATTTGCACTAAGTTCACTTAAAAGACTAATTGAGTTGAGGCCTGAGTTAGAAAAAGATTTTGCATTCGGAATTGAATCTTTGGAAGATAAGATAGAAGAATTTGGAGATAAAAAAATGCAAAATCAAATTGAAAGTTTCATAGAATCCGAAAAAAATAAAGCTAAAGATAGGGTATATAATAAAGTTGAAATTGGAATGAGTGAAGAAGAAGTAATTGAATTGATGGGAGATCCAGCTTTCAAAGAAGAAAAGTACTTTGGTAACGAAGTTCGAGAATTATGGTTTTACCTGGATTCTGCTTCTGAAAAATATATACAATTTTATTTTGAAAAGAATACTCTTAAAAGGGTCAACAAATAATTTAGTTTTTATTTCTTCTACATTTTTCAGAGCAATATTTGACATTGCTCCAGTTTTTTCTCCATTTTTTTCTCCAAGTAAATTTCAGTCTGCATGTAGAACATATTTTGACATCTAAATTTTTACCGGCCATTTAATGTCTATTAATTATGTATAACTTTTTGAAATTCTTTAGGATTGTATCCAAATTTACTTTCTAAAGTATTTAATATTTCAAAATATAAATCATCATCCATTTTATTATCCCTGCTCATAATCCAGCCATATTTGTTATTAGGATAGCCTACTGCCATATATTGATAGTCAATATCAATTATAATAACTTTGTAGGGTAGCCGAAGAAAAGGTATGCATGGCTTTGTCAACTTCAGTCTCCATTCACTATTATTTTCTGAATCAAGTATTGTTGCGCGCTGCTTAACTGTTATAGGGTTATCATTTTTAAATGCGTGATAAAAAATTTCTATTGTACCATCAGAATTTAAAACGTATTCATCATAAGAATTGGTGGCTTTATGTTCAATAAAATTTGGAATATTTGATATTACATACCACTTTCCCATAAACTTTTCTATATCAAGATTTTTTACGGGTTCCATTGTTAGCAACATGCTATGTAAAACTAAAATTGAGAGAAAGCGTATATTCATTATAATCAATTGTAGATAAACTTAATTTTTTTTTCAATATTTTCAGATAAGCTTTTATGAACGGGACAATTATATGCAGAACGTTTTAATATTTGCTTAATTTTTTCAGAGTAATTATTTGGAAATTCAATAATAATTTCAATTTTAGAAACCATTCTGGGGTCTGCCCCCATTGTTTTTTTAACTAATGCACTTGCACCTTTAATATCTACATCATGTTTTTTTAAAGCAATTCCCATTATTGTTAGCATGCAGCTTGCAAGAGATACGCAAAGCAAATCAGTGGGAGAAAAATTTTCTCCTAATCCATGATTATCTTTTGGCGCATCTGTATTGATTACTATACCTGAATCTACATGCTTTGCAGATGTCCTTAAACTTCCATTATATTTAATTTCAAATGAATTCATTATTATAAATAGAAAAATGATTATTAAACCTATATAATATAATGTTATTTTAT
>MDSV01030236.1_pt1 | contig 14341 bp, 7 predicted proteins | sample 810851 | NCBI WGS metagenome assembly MDSV01 (sample SAMN05326640, study PRJNA326480) | marine metagenome | isolation source: seawater | place: Atlantic Ocean: North East | collected 2012 | reverse complement strand
GGGGGGCGTCCGCGAGCGCGAGGGGAAGGTACGACCGCGTGGCGACGGAGACGTATGCGTAGTAGGTAGAGATGGATAGGTCGTATTACGAAAGTAGGATGTAGACTCTGATGATACCTGTCGCGGGGGCTCCCCGCGACGTTCGCGCCGAGGCGTTTTTCTGGTTGTTTTCGTCGCCGCCCAGAACACTCGCCCAGACGTCGGGCGCGCGGCGCCTCCTGGCTCTCGCGAGAGCCGGGAAGCGGCGGTGCGTGCGAGCGCGATGGAGTCGGTGGCGCGCGGGGTCGTGGCGCACGGCGCGGCGTTCTCGAAGCACTTCGCGGCTTTCACCCTCGTCGCGGAGGACGGCGCCTTCGTGGCGGACTGCGTCCTCGCGGGAAAAGATGGGTGGGACGTCGACGCGCTGCGCGAGCTGTGCCGCGCCCTGGGTCTCCCTGGGCACGCGGGGAACATCGACACGGGACTCGAGAGGATGACGCTCGCGTCGACTTCAGCGGGAGACGCGCCACCTGAGACCGTCGAGGTGGACATCCTACGCGCCACGCACGAGATCCTTCCGAACCCGTCCCGGCACCCCGCCGACGCCGTTCTTCATCCAGCAGAACTCAGCGCGCGGAGGCGAAACGCCGACTTCTGCGGCGAGTGGCGGACGTGGCGCGCGGGGACTCTCGGGGATGCGGCGACGGCCGCGGATCACGATAAGGCTCCCGTCTCGTCCGTCGCCGCGAACGCGGCGGAACGTCCCGCGAGCCCTCCGCCTGTCACTAAAAAAAGCGCCGATCCCTTAAAAGAAAAGCGCGGTCGCGTGAAACTAAAGAAGGAGTCCCGCGCCGCCGCGTTCGCGTCTCTGCTGGTCCGCGAGTTTGGCGTGGACGCGTTGCGCGCAGGCGCGGGGGTCGTGGACGTCGCGGGCGGGTCCGGCGCGCTGTCTCACGAGCTCGTCACCAGGTGGGGCGTGCCGTGTACCATCGTGGACCCGCGCGGCGACGGCGTCAAGCCGACGGCGCGCCACCGGCGGCTCTTCGCGTCGCGGGCCGCCAACGCGGCGGCGGTGGCGGCGGACGCCGGGTGGTCGACTTCGTCGCCTCTCGCCAGGCACCTGCTGCGCGAGTGGACCGCGAGAAGAGAGGCGGCGCACATCAAGCGCTCGTTCGACGCGTCCGGCATGCACGACGCGTCCTTCGCGGCGACGCTTCGAAACTGCTCCGCGATCGTCGGTATGCACCCGGACCAAGCCACCGGCGCCGTCGTCGACGCCGCGCTCGCGCTGCGCAAGCCGTTCGCCGTCGTCCCGTGCTGCGTGTTCCCGGAGTCGCATCCCGAGCGCGTGTCTCGCGTGACCGGCGAGCGCGTGCGGACGACGGCGGAGCTGGTGGACCACCTACGCGCGCGCGCAGGTTCGAACCCCGACGGAAGCGACGTCGCGCGAGTCGCCGAGCTTCCGTGCGACGGCGCCAACGTCGCGGTGTTTTGCGCCGCCGTCGCGTCGGAAAACGCGACGCGGCCGGAGATCGGGACGCTCGACTGGCCGTGGCCCTCGCCGCCGCCGGGCGCGCGCCCGCCGGGGCCGTTCAGACTGTAGAAGATGGAAGCGACGCGGTGAGACAGAGGTGGCCGATCAAGCTTTTTGAACGGGCCACGCGTGGTGGTACTACGACACGAGGTATCACGCGACGACGCTCTCGACGCTCTCGACCTCGTTCACCGCCTCGGCGGCGCTCTCCTCCTCCTCCTCCTCGAGGCGCTCCAGGAGCGGGTACAATTTTTCGTTTGAGATGGCCTTCGCCAGCGCCTTCGCGGTCGGCCGGTCCGTGCACTTGAACCTTAGGTACCGCTCGGGCAGGTTGTGGATAGGAAGCTCCTGAATGGTGCGCTTCGCCTCTTCCGTCCACCGCTCGGTGTTCGCCTCCGCCTCCGCCGCCGCCGCCGCCGCCAGTTCCGGCGTCGCCGCCTCGGCGGCGTCGCGCAGCGCCTGCAGGTTAGCTTTCAGCGCTAACAGCGAGGCGACGGCTTCGCGGACGGCCTCGTCCGCGTTCGTCGCGCCGCCATCCTTCATCGCGCGCACGCGGGCAGCCATCTCGTCGACCGCGGTCTCGGCGGACGCCAACGCCTCTGACGAGGGAGGCTCGACGGCGGTTCCCTCGGAAGCCTCGCGCGAACGCGCCGATCCCGCACTCGGAGCGCCCGACGCGCCCCCCGCGCCGCCCAGGACGATGTCCGCCTCGAGGCCGCGGATGTACCGCACCTGCGCCTCCAGGGGCTCGCCCAGCGCCTCGCACAAGTCCTCTCTGCTCGTTATGTTTCCAGCGTGCGCGTCCGCGAGCTCCATGAGCCGCGCGCGGATGGGCGCGTCGACGTCCACGCGGAGCGTGGACAAATCCACCACGACGTCGTCGCGGCCCTGGTCCTCCTTTTCGATGACGACAAACGCCGCGCGCTTGGCGTCGCAAAACAGCCTGTGCGTGTTCACGAGCGGATGTCTGTGCGGCGCCAGCGCGCTCGTCGCGCTCGTGCGCACTTCCAGCACACCGCCGCCTCCCGTGCCGTCCCCGAACCCGTGGCCACCCCGCTTCTTCGCGCGCTCCCACGCCTCGCGGTCGGCGCGGTTCAGCCGGTACGGCGCCTCGCGCTCGACGACGCCCATCGCCTTGGTGCGGTCGCCCTGGCTGGCGCGCTCGACGTCGTCCACCGTGGGTCGGCCGCTGAGGTACGTCTTGTAGACCTTGTTCGTGCGCTGCGAGCGCGTGGTCTTGCCGCTCCCCTTGCCTCCGCGCGCCACCTCGCCCACCCCGCCCGCGTTGAACCGCTCGGGACCCTGGCGGAAGTGGATGCTGCGACCGGAATCTTTGTTCTTCGCCTTCGCGCCCTTCTTCCCGGCGACCACCACCAGCGCGCCGCGGCGGTGGGCCGCGCGCGCGCGCCCCACTGAGACGACAGCGCGGAGCGGGGACGGCCGGCCGGTGAACGCCGGCGTCGAGGGCGCTGCGAGAGTCATCTCGACCGCGCGCGATAAAGTGCGACGCGTCTGATGAACCGAACGCGACGTGGCCGCCTCCACGTGGCGCCTCGCCGAAACGCACGTCGGTCGAATCGCGGGCGGGAACAAACTTTTTCTTGCGCGCGCCGAAAAAGGCACGTACGTGGTTGTTGACTTTCGCGCCACACCGCGAGGCGCGATGTCCACCGCGCGCGGGTCCCCTGGATTCGCGGCCCGGGTCTTCCGCGGCGACGCGCGATGTTCGATGGGGCGCGTGCCTCGCCGGTCCCCCCCCCGGAGGCCCGCGAGGGCCGCGTCGTCCGACCGCCCGCCGGGGGACCGCGGGACCGAAAAAGCACGACGCGGCGTGCCACATTCGGGGTACCACCGAACCGTCGGGGCGCGCCGACCGTTCTTCGAGGGGTGGTACTTCCGCGTGACGTTGCCTGAGGCTCGGGACAACCTGAGCCTGATCTACCACGTGTACGACCCCGACCTGCGGGACAGCCCGCGGCGCGCCGCGGGCGCGCAGGTGTGCACGCCCGGGGGCGGGTACCTTTTCCGAGAGTCATCGGACGTCGACGCCTTCGCCGCGGCGCCGCACGCGCTCGCGCTGCGCATGCCGATGGGACGCCCCGATGCGCCGAACGAGGCGGACGAGGCGGACGACGACGAAATGTTTTACGAGGTGTCGTGCGATGGGCGACGCCACCGTGGGCGCCTGGTGGCGTCGACGACGAGAGAGGACGAATCGATCTGGCCGAGCGCCAAACGCGTCGAGACGGTGGCGTGGGACTTTTCCGTTTCCGTCCAGGCGGGCTTCGGCGCGCGCGGCGACGGCGCGGGCGAAACGTCCGAACACACGTCCACGGCGGGGTGGCTGAGCGCGTTGCCGGTCTTCGAGCCGCACTACCAGATCCTCATGGCGCACGGGCTCGCGAGCGGCCACGTGACCGTGGACGGCATGCGTACGGAGTTTGCGAACGCCCCTGCGTACGCCGAGAAGAACTGGGGGGGCGCGGGGTTCCCGAGCAAGTGGTTCTGGACGCAGTGCAACGCGTTTCCCGCCGCGCCCGGCGTTTCAGTCACCGCCACCGGCGCCAACCGGGGGGTGGTGCTGTTGCCCGGCATGCGCGAGGAGGTGGCCGGGATCCTCATACACGTGCCGGAAGGCACGGGTTCGAACCCGGGGGAAGAATCGAAAACGTCCGACGCGGAGTCGAAGCCGACGGTTCTTTACCAGTTTTTGCCCATCCGCGCCGGCGGCGAGGAGCCGGCGGAGATCGCGTGGTCCGTCGCGCCGTGGGGTTCGTGGCGCGTCTCCGCGAAGACCTCCACGCACGAGTGCGTGGTGTCGTGTTGCATCGAATCCGCGGACGCGCGACCCGGAGACACCACCGTGCTCCGCGCACCCGTGGACGACCACCGGCGGGGCATGGAACCGAGCTGCCGCGAGTCCTTCCGCGGACGCATGACCGTTTCGCTCTGGGAGCGCAAAGGCCGGGGGTGGGGCTCGGGCGCGCGCGGGCGCGCAGTGTTACACGAGGTGGTCTCTGACGTCGCCGCGGTGGAGGTTGGGGGTGGGCCGTGGGACGAAACCTGGGAGGGCACGGCGGAGATGCGCGAGCCGCTCAGCACGCTCGCGGGCGCGAAAGTGGACGTGCACGCGGTGGCTGAGTTCTTCGCGCCGCTGGGGGACGTCGCGCCTGGGCTGTGACTTTTTTCGCCTTTCTTTTTATCTTCCGAGACGCGCGTACGAACGAGCCTTGTGAGTATAAAAACGACGCTTGCCGCGACGCGTCGCGCACGCCGCGAGTCCACGCGCCTCGATCGGCGGCTCACGCGAAGATGGCGAGGGAGGCGATGGCCTTGCCAACGCGGGGCACGGCGCGCGCGGCGCGCGGCGCGGCCCTGAGGAACCCGCTGGTCCGCGAGACAGCCGCCTTCGCGGAGAGACGCGCGTGCGCCGCCGCCGCCGCCGCGGTGTGCACACCGCGCGCGCGCGCGGCGGGCGCGACGCGCACGCCACCAGGCTTGGCTCCGGCGGCGGCGATAACGCCGCAGTCGCCGATGATAATGTCGCCCGAGGTGTCGCCGCTGCGGGAGCCGCAGGATTCAACCGCCTTGATGACGTTGTACCCGTCGAGGACCTGCCCGAAGACGGTGTGCTTGCCGTTCAGGAACGGCGTCGCAACAGTGCAGAGGAAGAACTGCGAGCCGTTGGTGTTGGGACCTGCGTTGGCCATGGACAGGATGCCCGGCCCTTGGTGGGGGAGCGTGAAGTTCTCGTCCGCGAACGTGCGGCCGTAGATGGAACGGCCGCCCGTGCCGTTGTCGTTGGTGAAGTCACCGCCCTGGCACTGCGGACGTCCGCGCGCGACGAGAAGCGACGGGTCAGCGGGCGCGGGTGAAAAAAGCCGTCGTCATTGATGAGCGAAACCGAAAGGAATTCGTCTAGGAACGCGTAGAGCAGCGACTGCGTGTCGTGCGCCTCCACCTCGAACGCGAACCCGACGGACACTTTTCGTGTCTATTTTACAGCAAAATCCAAACTGTCGAGAACGCGCGGGCTTTTTCGCGTGCCGCGAGCGACGACGAAATCGATCGCGGTGTCGTCGAGGCTTGCGCGCAGGTCACGGGAGGACCGTCCCGTGAGCTGAAAAAGGAACACATACCATGAACTGCGGGATCACGCGGTGGAAGCGACTTCCCTTGTACCCGTTGCCTTCGTCGGCCAAGCACAGCTGCTTGAAGTTCTCCGCAGTCTTCGGCGTGACGTCGGCTTTTAGCTCCATCGTGATCCGCCCCAGCTTCGTAGCGTCGCCGTAGCGTCCGAGCTGGATGTCGAAGTAGCACACGGGGTTCGTGGGGTTCACCTCGAGGGGAGGGATGTAGCTCACGGGCTCGTTGACGATCTTGAGGACATCCTCGGGAGTGGACTGGCCGGCACCCATGGTCGCGCGATGGAAAAGTGGCACCGTCGATAGGGCTTTTTATCCATCAAGAGCGAAACTGTACAGGTAAAGTCGCAGGCTCGCCCGATACCCGACACGGCACAGTGGAGTTTGGAGTCTCCCCTTCCGCGACGGCCATTGTAGTTGCGCCGGGTCGCGTCCTAGGGACCGCGGAGCGGTTCGCGGGTGCGAGCGTCGCGCCCGCCCTGCCGAGATGGGTGTCTCTAGTCTCTGGTGCGTCCGCGCGCGCCGGCGGTCGCGCTTCCCTCCTCTCACGCCGTGTCCCACCGCGCGCGCGCGGGGGAACGACGTTTCATTGTTCACCGGCCGCGAGCCACGACTCGTGCGTTTCCACGGGTCGCGCGGCACGAACGCTGACCTCTTCCTTCACCGCGTCGCGTGAATCTGGTCCTCGACCCCGACGCTCGCATCGCGTGTCACCCGACAGGAAACTGCTCCGCGACGAGGGTCTGGTGGAGACCATCGAGGCGGAGAACCGCGACGCGCACCCTGACCTGCTGCGTCGCGTGCGCGGCAAAACCGTCGCGGTGGACCTGTCGATTTGGATCTTCGAGGCCACCTCGCAGCCCGAGCTGGCGGAGATCTTCACGCCCGCAGGCCAGGTCGCGAGGTTGGTCTTCGACCGCGCGTGCAACCTCCTGCGCCACGGCGTCGTCCCGGTGGGCGTGCTGGACGGCATCCCGCCGCCGGAGAAGCTGCGGCGGCTCGGACTGCTCACCGCCGCCGGCGCGGGCGGTGGCGAGTTCAAACGCCTCGGCGCGGTGGCGAGCAAAGTGCTCGCCGCGCTCGGGCTCCGCGCCGTCGCCGCGCCCAGCGAGGCGGAGGCGACATGCGCGGCGCTGAACGCGCGCGGGCTGGTGGACGCGTGCGCGACCAGCGACGGCGACGCGCTGCTCTTCGGCGCGACCACGGTGTTCAAGACCCTGAAGCTGTACGCCGACACCCCAGAGCTCAGCCGGCTCGAGCGGTGCGAGTCGGCGTGGATCGGTGACGCGCTCGAGCTGCCGACGGCGGAACCTTCGCGCGGCGCCGACGGCGGATTCGCCGAGCCCGACGACGCGGACGCGGCGCGCGCGCGCGGCGGAGGCGGAGACGCACCCGGAAGCGTTTCGGGAAGCCACTCAGGGAGTCCGGACACGTTCGGCGTCGTGGCGGACGCGCTGGTCGCGCTCGCGACGCTCTCCGGCGGCGACTACGACGTCGGCGCCAACCGCGTCGGCTCGACGCTCGCCGCGCGCGTCGTCCGGCGGCTGGTGGCGGAGGCGAAGGCGGAGCGATTGGCGGCGCCGGCGGCGCGGAGAAGGGACCAGGGCCGGGGCGGGGCCGGGGGCGGGGGCGAGGGCGTTTCCGGGCTCGGCGATGATACGATTGAGTCGCCCGAACGCGTTTCTTCGGCGTGTTTCTGGAAGAGGCCCATTTGCGCGCGCCTGGATGCGTTCCTGCGCCTCCCTCCCGACGACGCGCTCGCCGCGCTGACGCAGTGCACGGGGTGCGCGACGTGCAAGCACGAGACGGGCGGCGCGACGCGGCGGAAGAAGTGCGTCCGCGGGTGCGTCGCGTGCGGTGTCGCCAGAGGCGAGCCCTGCGTCGCGCGTCCGGACGCGCCGTGCGAGTGCGCGTTCCACGCCCGGGCGCTCGAGCGGTGGGCGGACAAGGCGCGCCGCCGCGCACGCACCACCGAGGGCTTTGCCGCCGCGTCGCGGCACGCCGCCGCGGCGTACGCGGGGCAGGCGGCGCAGGCGGCGGCGGCGGTCGCGGGGCTGGCTCGCGCCGACTTGGCGTGGCGGGCTCGGCCAGACGTGCCCGAGCTGGGCAGACTGATGCTCGCGTACTGCCAGATCCCCGCGCCGCGCGTCCGCGAGAAGCTGCTCCCGCTGCTGCTGGAGTGGGACCTGTCGCGCGCCGCGCCGGGCGCCGCGGAGTTCGCCGCGGCGGGGATCAAAAAGCTGGCGGGCGCCAAAGGCGCGCCGCACTGGCGGTTCCTGCTCGAGGTGGACGCCGCGGATCCGCTCGAGCGCGCGGCGGCCGCGCGGGCGCGCGAGCGCGCTCGGGAGGCGCGGAAGGCGCAACGCGCGTCCGCGGCCGCGAGACAGCCGTCGGGAGGGCTCGGAGCGGACCGGTCCGAGCCCTCCGAGACGGACTCGGAGGGCTCGGACCGAGCGGCGCCGCTCGCCGCCGACGACGGCTCGCGGATCGAAAAGGACCTGGCGTATTTCGCCGCCAAGCCCCAGACGCGCGCCGTCCGCGTCGAGCTGGTGCGCGCCGCGCTCCCCGAGCTGGTGGCACAGTTCGAGCGCGACAAGTCGGCGAAGGCGTCCTCCGCGCACGCGGAGGCGCGCGCCGCGGGGGGCGCGATGGCCGCGCCGCGCGGCGTCCCCAAGGCGCGCGCGCCGGACCAGCGGTCCATCTTGGGGTTCGTGACGCCGAGGAAGGCGGCGGAGGCGGCGCCGGCGGGCGCGCCGCCGGAGCGGCTCTCGTCGAAAGGCAAGCAGCCCGCGGCGTTCACGACGCCTCCCGCGACCCCCGCGGCGACCCCCGCGGACGGCGCGGTCGCCACGCCCGCGGAGACGCTCACGGGGAGCTCGTCGGCGTCGCTGGAGGCGTCCGGCATCCCGCCGAGGACGGCGCGGCGCAGGATCCTGGACGACGCAGGCTTCGGCGGGGACGCCTCGGGGGGTGGATCGCCCGGGACGGCGTTCCGATCGATCGGGGTGGGCGTGGTGGACCTGACCACGCCCGGTTCGGGCCCGGGGGCGAGCAGGAAGGCGCCCGCGAGCGCGCGGACCACACCCGTCGCTTCGCCCCTGGTGTCCCCGGCGAAGCGCGCGAGGCAGACGGGCATAAAGGCGTTCCTGACGCCGAAGAGCGGTGAGGCGACGGCGCCGGGGACCTCCGCGGCGGCGGAGGTGATCGACCTGGTGGACTCGGACGACACGCCGTGACGGTTCGAACGCGCGCGAAGCCGAACGCGGGAAGACGAAACGCGATATTATACGACTGTGTACTGTTTGTGCGTATGATTCGACGCGCGCGATCGCACGGCGATTGTCGTCTCCGCGGCGGTGACCCGCGCCGAGCGCAGAGCACGCGCTCAGCGCGCGCGCGCCGGTTCGAGACTCGCCCACCCGCGTCTCTCCCTCACACAGCCTTGACGTCGCCTTCCGGCTCGCCGGTCACCTCCTCCATGGTGAACCCCCCCCCGATATCCACCGGCTCCATCGCGTCGCCGCTCGCCTTAGCGGGGTCGAAGCCCTCGCCGTCAGGCCCGGCGCGCTTCTCCTCCTCTGCGTAGAGCCCGCCCAGCTTGGCGAACATGCCGCCGAAGGTCTTGGCGTCCTTCTTCATCTGCGCCGCCTCGAGCTTCTTGATGCGCTGCAGCAGCGCGCGCCCCTCGCGGTGCGTCTCGTCGCCCTCCAGGAGCTTGCGCACGTCGCGGCGCGCCTCGTCGTACTCCTCCACCTCGACGAGCGCCTGGGCGCGGCGGTACAGCGCCTTCTCGTTCCCGGCGTCCAGGTCGAGCGCCTTCCCCGCCGATTCGGAGGCTTCCTTCCAGTCCTTGAGCTTCAGCGCGACGGCGGCTCCGTTCAGGTAGAGGCTGAGCTTGATCTTCTTCGTCTGTTTCTTTTCGTCGTCCGTGAAGCTCTGGTCGTGCTCCACGAACCGGAGAGCCTTGTCGTACTTGCGCTTCGCTAGCTCGAGCTTGCCCGTCTTGTACGCGTCGTTTCCCGCGGCTTTCGTCGCCTCGCCCATCTCCACGCGCTCGCCGTTGGTCATCGACCACACATCCTTCTCCTTCTCGAACGAGGTCAGGGTCACGGCGAGGGTCACGGCGTCGGCGCCGCCCGCGACTTCGGCGAACGACCCGGCGCAAGCCACCGGGACGCGCGCCTCCGCCACCTCCCCCTGCTTCATGAGCATCACGCACTCCTCCAAGCCGGACGCAACCGCCTCGTCGCCCGTCTTGAAGGTGAGCGCCTCGGCGGGCCCGCCGTTCGGCGAGACGGACACCACGCACGTCGCGCCGTCGTTGGGCCGGTCCCAGCCCTCGCCCTCAGTCACCGTCTTCTTGGTGCCCAGGCCGTCGCAGATGGCCTCCACCACGCAGATCTTCTTGAGCGTCACCACGACGTCAGCCGCCTGCGGCGGCGCCGCGGCGGCGCCGGCGGGCACGCCCTCCAGGTACTGCGCCCCGCCCGGGACGTTCTTCATCTTGTACCGCACGGACTCGCCCTCCTTCATCTTCCGCAGCACCGCGCCGAGGCCGCGGAAAGGCGCGTCCTTGACCGCGAACGTGACCTCCGTCTCGGTCACGATGGCGTCGCCCGCGCCGGCGACGTCGTCGTCCGGCGCGGTGACCGCGTATGCGACGGTGACCTCGTCGGCGTCCTTCGGGAAGCTGTAGCTCGAGGACTTCTGCAGCGTCTTCACGCGCAGGCAGCCGCCGTCGTCGAACAGGTCGTTGTCGGACTTCCAGCTGAAGAGCTCAACCTCGAACTTGAGCGTCGCGTCCGCGGGGATGGTGGGCGGCGAGCCGCGCGCGCCGTACGCGTACTCCGGCGCGCACGTCAAGACGCACTTTTCGCCCTTCTTCATGGACGCGACGCCCTGGTCCCACCCCTTGATGACTTGCCCGACGCCGAGCTTGAACTTGAACGGGTCGCCGCGGTCGACGGAGCTGTCGAACTTGGTGCCGTCGAGCAGCGTGCCGGTGTAGTGCACGGTCACCTCCGCGCCTCTCTCCGGGCGCTCATCGCCCGTGCCTTTCACCAGGACCTTCTTCAAACACCCGCCGTCCTGGTTTTTAGAGACATCCTTCTCCTCGCCAACCTCCAGATCTTCGTATTCCACGTCGTCATCGGAGAAGTCATCCTCGGGGGGGGCGCCGCCCATCATCGAGGACAGGTCCATGTCACCGAGGCCGTCCATCGTGTGTGACTCGTGCGTGCGGGAGTGATCGACTGCTCGAAGCGCGAAGGGATCGGTGGAGAGGACGGGGAGCGGGTCAGTCGCGCGCGATCGACGAAAGATTTCGACGATCGCCGAAACTTCCGTCCCGCCGACACTTTCGATCGAGGCGTCGGGAGACAGGGCCGGACGATCCGAGGCGCGGCGCAGGGCGGGGGCGGTGGATTTCGTGTATCCCAGGGGACTTCGACGCACCTGTGGGAGTGTCGTGAAGTGCGTTCACGGGTGTTGCGCGGGCTGTGCCGTGCGATCGCGCTTCGGAAAGTGACACCGGCAGGTCTTCGCGAAGCGTTTTTTGGCGCTTTTTCTGAGACGACAGATTTTTGACGCCGCGCTGGCCTGCGTGAGAGCGTGACGGTGCAAGTGCACTTGCCGAAGATTTGGGGCGCGCGAACCCGCCGTCCCTGTGCGGGTCCGGCAGATTCCGGCACGCGCGGGGCGCGCGCGTCTGCTCGGGTGTCTCTGGGTGCGGTAACGGTCGGGCCACCTGCGGACGCGGGATGGAAGGCCTCCCCAGACACACCCCCACGGTGCGTCTCGGCGAGCTCGTGGAGCGAGTCGTGTCCTCGGCGCACGATGATCTGGTGAAACTCGCGTCGAGCGCCCCCGGTCGCGCGGAGGTTGACCGCAAGCGCGAGCTCGCGCGGTACCTACACACGTTGCGGCAGAGACTGACGCGGCTGGCGGTGCTGGCGGAATGGGCGCCTGTCCAGCGGCGCGCGCGTATCTCTATCCTGTGCGGGGACATGCTAGGGCAGCTCGAGCAGCACGACCGCGCGTTCGCGGATGCTGCCGATCGGTTGTTTGGGCTGCACCAGCACATGGCGTGGGCCAGGGCGCCCTTGTTCGACCTGCCCGGCGCGCTGGACGTGCTGTGTAACAGAGAGTACTCCGCGCTCCCGCGCGCCATCGCGGACGTCGCGCCGAAACCCGCGCGGAGCGCGGACGACCCCGAGACGGAGCGGGAGCGTTCGGATCGGTTGGACCTGCAGGCGCGCGTCGAGCGGGAGATGCGCTCAAAGCTTCTGGACGAGAAGGTCAGCGGGTCCCTTCCCGATGGCGTGAAGATTTGGAGCATCGAGGACGGAAACGCTGTCGTGGGCGTTCCCGGGGAGTACCGCGCCACGCTGGCGCTCGGGGGACCGCCGCCGCTCCCGCCGCCGCCGCCGCCGGCGAAACCCGGGGAGGCGCCTCCCGATCCCGCGGCGCCCGCGCCGCCGCCGCCGCTCGGAGGTTGGCTGGTGCAGAAGATCGAGATGCTCGCAGGCGCGCGCGACATCGACGACGACGCGGAGGCCGAGCCGAGGGCGTTCACGCTGACCAAGCTGGAGGACCGCGTGCTGGGCGAACGCGCCACCGCGCGGATGGCGGGCATGTCCCCGCCGCCGCCGGCGCCTCCCGAGCTCGTCGAGAACGGCGCCGAGGGCATCGCTGGGCTGCACCGCGTTGGGCGCGACGCCGCGCTCAGACTGGTCGCTGCGACGATCGCGGAGCAGACCAAGCGCGTGGCGCTCAAAGGGGGAGCGTGGCACGGCGGCGCGGTCCGCGTGGAACCCATCAAGGCTTCGGACGCGACCGCGGATGGCGCCGACGCCCCGGAGAAGATTCCGGCGGAAAAGAAGCACGGCAAGGGCGAAGGCGTCCGCGTGTGGTTCTGGCTTCCCGGCGGGCGCCAGTCGACGGGCGCGGCGGGATCGCGCCTGGCGGGGGTGGACGTCGGAAGCGTGGAAGTGTCGACGGCGGCGGCGGCTAACGACGCCGCCGTCTTGGGGGGGACGGTTCCGAGAATCGAGCTCGTGTACCGGAAAGGCGTCGACGCGGCGGACGGGCGGATCGTTGCGCGCGCGCTCGTGCCGACGGACGCGGTGACGAATCAAAACAGCGAGGAATCGCCCGCGTGCGACATCGAGAGCCTGCCATTCGACATGTCCTCGGTGGACGTGCGAGAGGTTCTGGCGGACGGCGCGCGCGCCGCGTCGCGGCGCCGGTTGCGGAAGGTGCTCGCGGCGATCGAGGGGCCCTGCGCCGCCGCCGGTCTCGCGGCGACGCTCGAGCCAGCCGCGACGCGGCCTGTTTCCGCGACCGGCGACCGCGAGGCAGACGCCACAGAACTGGACGAGGACGGCTGGGGCGCGTCGCCGCGCCCGGCCATCGTCGTCAGGCTCACCGCGAACGGCACCACCGCGCAGGTGGCGTGCGATAAGCGCGGAGGCGAGCTCGCCGTCGTGGGCGTCTCGCGGCTGGCGTCCCCCGCCGCCGCGACGGCGCTGGCGCGCGCCGTCAGACAGGGGGGCGTCGCCGCGCTACCGGACGCGCTCGCCAGCCTCGTGCGCGCGGCGCTGGAGAGCGAGCTGCGCGCGGCGATGCGCGAAAAAGGGCTCGCACCGCACCCCGCGCCGAAAGCGGTGTTCCGCCCGGCGCACGGCGTCGCCTGGCCCGGCGACGGCTCGCCGCCCGCCGCGGCGGCGCCGGTGGCGCCCTCCGGCGGCGGGCTGTTCGTGGCCGCGTTCGTGCGCGCGCGCGCGGAGACTCCGGGCGTCGCTCCAGCGCACGACGTGTGCCTGGCACTCGTCCGCGCGTCCCGCGCCAACCCGGCGGCGACGCCCGGCGCGGCGACGTGGGCGCCTCTCTCCGCCGGCGGCGCGCTGTTAGGCGGCGACGGCGGCGAGACGGCTCCCGAGTCGTTCGCGTTCGACGCCGCCCGCGTCGCGGAGAGCGCCGCGGCATGCGCGGCCGCGCACCGGGTCGCCGCGCAGAGGCTGGTGGTGGTGGAGTGGCTGACGAGCCGGGGTGTGCCGTTCTCGGACTTCAGGCCCGTCGTCTCGCGCGGAGACACGGCGCGGAAAGACAAGAAAACGGCGACGACGCAGACCTCGGAACCGCTCGCGAGATCGACGGTGGCGTTTTACGCGGGCGAGGATCCCGCCGTTCCCGCGCACGTGGAGATCGCGCTGGGCGGCGACGAAGGCGTCGAGCTCAGCGTGCGCTTTCCGCCCGGCGTCGCCTGGTCCAATGCGCCCACCTTCGAAGAAGGCACCGTGGCTGGCGCGCCGACCGCGCCGGGCGGCGGCGGCGTCGTCGTCGCGCCGCCGGCGCGGGACAAGCTCGGGGTGGCGGTGCGGTACCCCGGCGCCGCGCGCTTCGCCGAGCGCGCGGCGAGCGCGGCGTGCATGGACGCGCACAGGATGCTCAGCGTCCGCGCGTTCGCGAGCGCGCTCGCGAGGCGCGCGACGAACAGGGTGCGCATCCACGTCGAGGCCGTTTCGTGCGTGGTCGGCGCCGGCGCGGGGCGATCGGCGCGCGTCGCGTGGACTGGACCGCCGGGGCCCGGCGGCGGACTCGCCGCGGCGTGTCTTTTCGACGGCGCGGAGGCGGCAGCGGATCGCGCCGTCTCCGAGGCGGCGCGCGTCGGGGACGTCGACGC
>MDSV01103747.1_pt1 | contig 14342 bp, 16 predicted proteins | sample 810851 | NCBI WGS metagenome assembly MDSV01 (sample SAMN05326640, study PRJNA326480) | marine metagenome | isolation source: seawater | place: Atlantic Ocean: North East | collected 2012 | reverse complement strand
CTTTATTTAAACCTTTTTTATTTTCTATAGTAACTTTCATAATTTTTATTGGTAGCGCGAAAAGGACTCGAACCTTCACCGATTGCTCGACTGGTTCCTAAGACCAGCGCGTCTACCAATTCCGCCATCGCCCCAGTTAAATTATGTGTTTTATATATTATTGAAATTATTTGTCCAATGACAATTACTAAATATTGTATATTGAGCTAAAAAAATATTTTTAAAGCTATTAATTTATTTAAATTTTAACCATTAATACCTGTCAACATACTGACTCTTATACATAAAATGACAACACCAGCAATCACAGGCAATGTTAAAATCACAGCTATTGGTGAAAATTTGTACTTTTTTAATATATTAAATATAAAGCTTGATAATCCAAATGCAAATATAATTGAAAAGAAATAAGAGTAACCCATTAAATGGGCAGAAGAGGACTGTTGAAGAAGAAAAGTAAAAGAAGCTAATAAAAATATCAAAGGACATAATATTAAATTAAATAATTTACTTTCCTTTGCGCTAATAGTGATTAATCCCCATAAAGATATAATTGAAATTAAAAACATGCCCATAATTGATAAAGCACAATTAAAAATATAAATTTTAGAGTCTAAAGGTATAGAATTTAAATCACTATTCAGATCAATTAGACATTGAGTAATTCTATTGCCACCAAGAAATTGTAAAGATCCTACTATACCACCATTGTGTATATCATTTCCACTTATGCCAATTCTACTTAGTAAAAGAGAAGCATCAGTATTGAAGTCATCAGAAACTAAAAACCTTAAAAAATAAAAGATAAATATAGGTAATACAAATGAAATAATAATTTGAAATTCAATATTTTTCTTTCTTGAAATATTTGGAAAAAAATTACGATAAGATTTAATATTTTTGTTTATTTTATAATAAATTAGAAAAAAAGAATAATACACAAATAGGCCTGCTGAAATTTGGTAATCGATTAAACCTGCTATAAAAAAAAATGATAAACCTACATTATTTTTTTTTGATAAAAACATTAATAAACCCAAGAGGAAAAAAAATATAAAAAATATCTGTGTCCAAGAGGCTAAGATCATTTTATAAGTCCATGGATTAACTACAAATAAAATAAATATTAATAAAATTTGTAATTGGTAGTTGTTAGAAAATATTTTCTTAGGGTTAAGTTTTATAAACAGTTCTATAATTAATATACCTGTAGATAAAATTATAGTTTTATCAATTAGGTGGCCATACTCTCTTAAAAAATTCTCTCCAAAAAATTTATTTAAAAGAACATATGGTAGTTGGGAAAATAAATTAGCACCAAGATAAATAGAATTTTTAAAATTTTCTGGCTGAAATGATAAGTTGATATCTTGTTCCCATATAGAAAACCCATAATTGTAAAAAAAACCATTTATATTCAGATATTCAGAAAAATTAAATATTCTTTGAGAATGCCAAGGAAGCCAATCTGTTCCTAGAGGAGAATTAATAGACATAAAAAAAAGATATAAATTCCAGACAAATAAATAAAAGAGTAGTCTCAGATATATGTTATTAATATTTATTAAAGTAGAATATTTAAAAAAAGCCATAAAAATTTATTTATTAAATATTATTTATTAAAATACTTATTTAATAGTGTATAAATATATCAAATACCGGTTGTTTTGGTAACAAGATTATTTTTAAATAACAATGTTAGTAAAAATAGAAAAATTCTTTCAAATTTTTGATAAAATAATTAAGAAAAGCAGATTACTTACAAATCTAATCAAAATTCTAATTATTTTCATTTCATTTTATGTTGTAATTACTAATGTAAATTATTTAGAATTAAAAAATAACTTAATTTCAGCAAAATTTAATCACAGTAATTTAATAAAAATTTTTTTTTTTCTTTTTTTGGTTTTTATTTTCTATGCGTTAAGATTTAATATTTTAATAAATAAAAATAAAAAAAAATATAAAATTAATCAAACATTAGAATTAAATCTATATAGCAATTTAGCATCTCAATTTGGAATTTTTTTTAATATAATCGTGAGATTACTCTTTGGATCAAAGATAAATATTAGTTCAAAAAAAGTTTTTAAGGTAACTATTTTAGAGAATTTGCTCACATTAATTTTTTTTTTTATACTTGTGCCCTTTTATATTTTTTTTTTTAATTATAACCTATTTATAATTTTAATTTTTTTTCTAGTTTCTGTATATTTAATTTACAAAATAACTATAAGTAACTATCTAGATACATTTATAATCACCATAGTATTAAATTTTATAAATTTTTTAGTTATTTATGAAGTGGCATTATATATTGGAATTAAACCAAGTAACTTATTTATTTTTTTAATACCAATTGTTGTTTTTCTGGTAGCCTTACCTTTAACACCAACTGAATGGGGTTGGAGAGAAATGCTTTTTATAAAAATTTTTAATCTATCTAATGTATCTAGTGAACAAGCTTTAATTCTTAGTATAATTTATGGTTTAATAACTCTTATTTTTTCTATAATTATTGTATTAATTCACGCATTTTTTTTAAAAACCAGGACTTCTAAACTATTATAATTAAAAGCTTCTATAAGTTGAAAATTATTTTTAGCAAACTCTCTTACATAATAATTTTTTTCTTTCACATGAAATGGTGAATACGAGAAGTTATTAATTTTAATTGAAGATAAATCGTCAAGTAATGAAATTAATTTTGAAAAAAAAATATTTATTTTTAAGTTAAATAACTTAATGAAAAACTTAATAAAAATATTCAAAATCTTAAATATTTTTTTAATAAATGAAATTTTAGAAATTAAGAATATGATATGAAAAAAAGAATATAAACGGATTTTTTCTAAAATAATTTTATCCTTTGATTTATTACATAATTTTTTAATTAATATTTTTTGAAAATTACTACTAAAACAATCAATTAATCCACAACAAAAAACTAAATTATATTTGTTTACATTTTTAAAAGTAAAAACATTTTCAGCTTTTAAACTAATTTTCAATTTATAAATTTTTTTAACTTTTTTAGCTATAGACAAAAGCTCTTTATTAATTTCAACTCCTGTATATTTGTGATTTGGGTATTTTGAGTAAAACTTAAATAATCTTCCTATACCACAACCTAAATCGATTATTTTTTTTGGTTTTTTTGAAATTAAAAATTTACTCAGTTTATTTAAATAAATATCTGACTTATATCCTTCTGTTTTTTCAAAAATTTTTTTACTATTTTTTTTGGATTGTTTAGATAAAAAATCAGCAATTTTGTTTTCATATATATTTATTGCTACATTTTTCATTCAATTAAAATATTTGATAGTTTATTGATTAATTACTTATTATAAACTTTTCCTACAAAAAAACAAAAATTATTTCATAAATGGCGGGAAATAATTATTTTTAAATCCCAAAGAAAATTTATTATAAATTTTATAATCAGATACAATTCTAAAATTAAAAATTTTTTTTTTGTTCCATTAAAACTCGATTTAAATTTTTCTAAACCATCGTTATTATTAATTCCTCCACCAAGGTTAAGATATTTAACTGATTTTTCTTTAAGTAAATTGAGTGAACTCATAATTAAAGATGCGGTAGTGAAATTATAATTATAATCACTAAAATTTAACAAATAATCAGAGTATTCTCCTTCATAAATAAAAATACTTACAGAAATAATTTTTCTTTTGGATTTTGCTACCAAAATCATTTTATTTTGATAATCATTAATTAAAAATTTTAAGGCCTCTTTTTTATAAAAAGAATTTGAGTCTAAATTTAATCTATTACAAGTTTTTATGTATAATTTTATAAAAACATCAAAATCTATTTTTGAAACTTCTTCAATATCTATTTGAAGAGACTCTGTTTTGTTAATATTTCTTTTAATATTTCTATCAATTTTTTCTTGGAGTTGACTCTTTTGATCATCTGTTTTTAAAATATAGCAATTATTTTTAAATGAACTGAATTTATTTTTTTGTGAAAGTTTATTTTTTACATATGGGCTAGAGTTAAAATAAAAACTTAAAATTTTATTCTCATAAAAAAATTTATTTACCATATTCAAAAAAATATTATCTAAATCAGCATTAAAGCCAGAATAACCTGGCAATGCTTTAATAATTTTGAATCCTTTATATTTACTAATATTGATTGGACAAAATGTATTAAATTTAGGTGAATTAATATCTAGTAAATATACTTCTTCACTTGAGTTAAGTGCACAAAATCTTCCATAATCATGAGACTGACTGGGTAATCCAGATTTATTTATAAAAATATTTTTCCAATTATTTTTTTCATTTAAATTGATAATATTGATCACTATTTTCCTATTTTTTTTTGCAGCAAAAAACCAATAAATTCTCTTCTATACCAAAATAATTATTAAACGAATGAGCGATATTAATTTTTTTGAAATTAACTTTCAAAATATTTCTTAAATCTTTTTCATTTTTAATACCACATAAATAGGAATTATTCCTAATATTTAAATAATCATTTTTAATTTGATATTTATACCTATTAATTTTTTTATTTTTTTTAAAATAATAAGTGTTTAAAATTGGAATTGATCCAATAAAAAAACTATCTTTTTTTAAAATCCTTGAGATCTCTGTTAAATTATCAAATATAGATGTTTTTTTTTGAAGATAATAAAACGAGTTCCATGCCAAGATATAATTAAAATAATTATTCTTAAATGGTAGAGATGAATTATTACCAACTTCTAATTTAATATCTTTTGTAAGATTTTTTTTTTTAAGATTATCAACTATTTTTTGAGATATTTCTGTACCATACACATTAAAACCCAAGTCTTTTAAAAAAAAAAGATTCCTTCCATCCCCAAAAGATAAATCAAGTATTTTTTTTTTTTTATATTTTTCTTTTTTTAATATTTTAAAATTTGGATAATTACCTTTAAATATTCTTATAACGAATTCATTAGGGTATAGTTTTGAAATTTTTTTATTTGTATAATATTTTTCATAATTATTTATTAGTTCAAGATCATCAAGACTACTACTTATTAATTTCATTATAAGTCTTTAAAAAATTTTGATCTAGATTTTTTTTTTGTAAAATCTTGATAGAGAGAATTCATTAAAACTATACGTCCATTTACATTTTTTAAATTTAGTTTCTTGTTAGGATCAATTTCATCAACACCATGTTTTATTGTTGATTTATAAATCAACAAATCACCTTGTTGGGTATTATCTTCAATAAAAATCTTTTTATTTTTATTTATGATATATGCACCTCCATATTTGTAATCTATTTTTTTTTTAGTCAATAAAAGAATTAATTGATAAAAATTATTTATATTATTTTTTTTACTAATATTTTTCAAAATATAATCTGAATGACATGACATATGGCCACCACCTATTGGATATTGTAAAATTCTGTTTGCTGACCAAAGATTATTTTCATTTTTTTCAATACAAAAATTTTTTTTAAACCCTAATAAAATATTTCTAACATTAGCAAATTTAATAAATATTTTTTTTAAATTATATATATCTCTTGATGAAAATGGATTGTAAATAACTCTATGCAATCTATAAATTTTTTCACCATTAATGGATGCTGAACCTATACAAAGTTTTTGAAAATTTTTTTTAATTTCTTTTGGTTTTCCACTTGATGATGGATTGTCAAGAGATGGTCTAAAATTTTTTTTAAGGTTTTTTAGTGCAATTTTTGTTTCTTTCACATCAAATAAACCTCTAACAACAACGTATCCATTAGAATTAATATTTTGAAATATTAGTTTTTTAGTTGAGTCTGCTAAATTTTTAATTTTTAATGTTGATTTAACCATATTCATTATTTATACAATACTATTAACTTTAATGATATCAATCGTTACCTCAACATTCAATTCATCTAAAGATATTGAACTCTTTTTTGAAAAAATCGAAAATCAAATTAAAATAATAAATCAGCAATACGAAATAATTGTAGTGGATGATGGGTCAACTGATAATACAGTTGAAATTCTAAAAGAGTATTCAGCCAAAAACAATCAATTAAAAATTATAGAATTGTCAAATAATTTTGGACAGATAGCTGCAATATTTTGTGGCTTAGAACATAGTAATGGTGATCAAATATTCATTACCGACTCAGATATAGAAGAAAATGAAGATAATTTAGTAAGATTTTATAACGAATATAAGAGAGATACTAGCTATGATATGATATATGGAGTGATTGTTAAAAGAGATGGTTATAGTTTAAAAACTAAATATCTTGCTAAAATTTTTAACAATATTATTTATATAATTACAAACAGAAAAATTGACAAAGACCAGTCTTGGACAAGAATAATTAGCAAAAGATTATCAAAAGAGCTTTTAAAATTTAAAGAGGTTGAAAGCTATCCAGCAGGATTATTTAACTTAGTAGGTTTCAAGCAAAAAAAACTAAACATTAATAAAAAATATAAAGGTTACAGTTCATATAGTCTTTTAAAAAAATTAAAACTTGGTCTGAATATTTTAACTAACTTTTCTTCATTTCCACTAATTTTTATTTGTTTATTTGGCTTACTTGTTTCAGCTGTATCCTTTTTATTTATTTTAATTATATTTTTTGCGAAACTTTTTATAGGTTTTTCTTCAGGTTGGGCCTCATTAATAATTTTTATAGGCTTTATCGGTGGAATAAATATTTTGTCAATTGGTGTTGTTGGTATCTATATATCAAGAATTTTCAATCAAGTTAAAAATAGACCACAATACATTATCAAAGAAAAAATTAATTTTGAGTAAAATTTATTTAAAAAAACGATTGAGAATTTTTTCCATAATTCATTAATAAATCAACAATACTTAGTTTATCTATAAATTTATGTTTTTTATTTTTAACATCATAATTGTAATTTTCATAATTCATATATTCTAGAGATAATTTATTTGAAATTATTTGATTTTCGTCAATATAATCTTTGCCCGCAGGTCCATTCAAAAGTATATCGGCTTTCTTATACTTACAAATTTCAATCATTCTTTCTAATTTTTTTTTATTAGAGGGCATGTCTTTAGAAAAAGAAATATTTGTTCTAATTTGAAGAAAATCCATTAACTCAAATAATATATTATAAAGGTTTACCAAAAGATTAGTTGAATTAGTCTTATAATAGGATTTATTTAAAATTTCAAAAATTTCATTAAAATAAGGATAATTTTTATATGAAGTTCTTATTTTATTTAAATGATCTTTTTTCCATTCGTTACTTGTGCATTCTGTATCATTAATCTTTTGTAAATATTTGTTTTTAGATTTTACTGGTATACTTAACATTATCTTACCCTTTTCAGAATTTATAAAATTTCTATTTCTCCAATCTCGTTTTGTATATTGCACATCATCAAGAAATATAAATTCATCTACATTTTTTATAATCTTAAAATATCCAATCCATGGAATATAGTTTGGTTGTATTATTGCAATTTTTTTTTTCACTTTATTTATACCTGATAAAAATTTTCAATATTTATTAAAAAATAATTTTAAATTTTTACATATATAATTTACATCTTTTTCTTTCAAGTAATTGTGTAATGGTAATCGTAAAATTTTTTTTGATAAGGACTCAGTTCTTTTTAAACTTATTTTTTTTATTTTTTTGAAAAAAAAGGAATTATGTAAAGGAGAATATCCAACATATGTTTCAATTTTTTTATGTTTGAAATACTTGATAGCCCTTTCTCTTATATTTGTTTTAAAAATTATATAAACACAATGATAATTTTTATTATCTTCTATTAAATTAAAATAAACTTTGTTATTAAGATCAAATTTTTTAAAGTATTTAATATAATATTTATATATTTTCTTTCTTTCAGATGTTATTTTTCTGATATTTTTAATCTGGTCGTATAACATTGCAGCTTGAACATCTGTCATGTTAAATGCTGATCCAATTGTTACCCACTCATATTTATTTTTTCTTCCTGCTATGACTTTAGATCTATCTGTGCCTCTATCTAAGATAAATTTTGCTAATTTGTATAATTTTCGATCTTTAATTACTAGCATACCACCTGTTACAGAGTGCACGTTTTTTGTTTCATGAAAAGAAAAACTACTAAAATCTCCAAATGATCCTAAAGGTATTTTATTATGATAGCTATCAAGAGCTTGAGCAGCATCTTCAATTAAAAAAATTTTTTTTGACACACATAATTTTTTTAATTTTTCAATATATGGAATATTTATTCCTGCATAATGTGTAATTATTAATGCTATAGTATTTTTATCGATAGCCTTATAATATTGGTCATAACTTGACATTAAATTATTACCGCTGATGTCTATAAATTTTATATTTAATCCGGCTCTAATAAATGCAGAGGCAGTTGTGGGATAATTATAGGAAGGCATTACAATATTCCCTTTGTTTTTTAATTTTTTTAAAATTAAAGCGCTAATCTCCATCGCAGACGTATTACTATTTGTAAAAAGAATATTTTTAAAATTATATTTTTTTCTTACGATAGCTTTTAATTTTTTTTGAAAAAAATTATAATTCAAACCTTTTTTAAATTTTAATAATTTTTTAAGATTTTTTAAAAAATTTTGATTAATATACGGTTCATGAAAAAAAATCATAATTTTTTTTTTATTTTTGATAAGTTGATTATATTTTTATAGTTTTCGTTTTGGAATTTACTAATCTTAAAATTATTTAATATTTTAAAAAACATAAGGTAAAAATGATTACATTTTGTAAAAACTTTTTTTGTATTCTTCTTTCCATTAAATTCGATCTCTGTGGTTAATTTATCATTTTTAGAATAGAAATTTTCAACATATATTGAAAAATTTTTTAAAATTATAGTAAGATTATTTTTATATTTTTGACCTTCGCCCCAAAAATAAAACCTTTCAAAATTATTTTTTCTAAAATTTAGATATCCTCTTAAGGGTATTTTTTTTTCAAAATAAATAAAATTATTTTTTTTTTGATATTTTGGTATTATTAAATAGATAGTTTTCTAATGCTATAGGATATATAGCTAAATCATTATAAAATCCTCCTCCTTTTTTTAAATCATATCTATTATTTGTTTTATTTAAAGATGGTATAGTGAATTCAGATTTGACAAATAATAAATCACTTTTATTGTTATTTACTAGTTTTTTTATATATGCAAAGACTGGATGATAAACAAACATGAAAGCTTCGCATAAAAATAATTTTTTATTTTTTGCCTTAGAAACTAATATTTTTGCCTGATTATAAGTTTCACACAATGGTTTTTCTGAAATTACTGAGATATTATTATCCAAACACAATTTAGCTATAAAAAAATGTGTTTTTGTTGGTGTAGATAAATAACAAATATCTAATTTTTTTTTAAAAAAATTATAATAATCGTACTTATTATTTATTTTTTTAAGAATAACAACTTTTAGATCAATTTTTTTTTTTAAACCAACAATAATTGGTTTAATATTCTTTTTATAATGATAACCATCACCTATTATTCCTAAGCTAATCCTAATTTTGTTCATTAATTTAAATGACTTATTAACGTTCTTAAATGACAATTTATATAATTGGTCTTCTTAGATAAATATATAATGTCCCACAATGTTATCCATCTATAATCCTGTGATATTTTTATTTTCGAGTCAACTTTTACTATCCAATGTAAATTTTGTTTTTTCATAAATCTTCCACCATCTTCATTAATCCATTTTTTATATAATGTATTTTTTTTGGTAAAATATTTTAAATATATGTTACCTTTTCCATTATGCTTTCTATTTAAATTTGAATAAGTTGACTGAACTGAGGGGCTAATTAAATTTTTTCCAATATTTCCAGGCTCAAATTTAGATTGTACAAGATAATGAGGTACACCATTGAATTCTGATCTAACCAAACCAATTACACCACCTTTAAAATTTACTTGCTTTATTAATGGCTGACACCATTCGCTGACCTCTCTAGTACTTGCATTAGAAATTTTATAACCCTCAATCGTGAAAAAATGTTTACTAGAATGTTGAATTTTTTTTAAATTTTTATCTATATTCCAATTTTTCATTTTACGCAGTGAAATTTTGTTGATTTTAACGTTATTTCTTTTTGTAGTTCTTTTATGCCACAAAATTATATTTGAAACTTTTTGATTGTCCCATTTCTTTATTTTTTCACAAAAATATTCGATTTGTAGCTCAGATAATTTTTTGAATTTATATTCTTTAAATATTTTAATAAATTCATTTTTTTTTTTAATAAATAACATTATTTTATTCACTTAATTTTTAAATTATTGTTGATTTTATTTTTTTTCATTTTTAAATATACATTCAAATAATTTTTGTAATATATTCTTTATATTCTGAGTGAGGATAATTATTTGTAATTTTTTTAAGTTTAGATTTAGTAATCCATTTATTATTTAATATAATTTCTTCTAAACATGATATTTTTAAACCTGAAAAATTTTCTGTTTGTTCAATAAAAGAAGATGCTATAGCTAATCTTTTGGGTGTACCAGCATCAAACCAAGTAAAACCTCTACCTAGCTTAAAGTTACTAAGTTTATTTTTTTTTATATAAACATTTAAAACATCCGAAATTTCTAATTCACCTCTTTTTGATGGTTTGATTTCTTTGCAATATTTAATTAGATTATGATCAAAAAAATAAAGTCCTGTAACAACATTTTTATTTCTATTATTTTCAGGTTTTTCTATTATTTTTGTTACTTTATTTTTTTTAATTTTAGCAACTGCATATTCTTTCGAGTTCATAGCAGTATATATAAAAATAGATGCACCATTAGCTTTTACTTGTTTATTCATTATTTCTTTAAAATTTTGTCCATAAAAAATATTGTCACCTAGAACTACACAACATTTTTTATTTTTAATATATTTTTTTGCAGATAAAATTGCATCGGGTAATCCTTTGGATTTAGATTGTATAACAAAATTAATTTGAATTCCCATTTTAGAAAAAATATTAGTTTTCCTTCTGAAAATTTTAAGATCGTCTTCATTAACAACAATAACAATGTTTTTAATTCCTAACAAAAATAATAGTGAAAGTGGATAATAAAACAAAGGTTTATCATATACAGGACAGAAATGTTTTGAAAATCCTACAGTTGTTGGAAACAACCTGGAGCCAGTACCTCCTGCTAAAATAACTCCTATCATTTTATTTTTTTAATTAATCCTTGTCTTTTTAAAAATAATTTTTTGCTTTTATAAAATTTTTCATTCAACAAATACCAATCTATAGTTTTATTTAAACATATATCAAATTTAGACAAAAATTTAGAAATTTTAACTTTTTTATTAATTTTACTTGAATCTATATTGTACTTTCTATCATGAGCTGGTCTATCTTGTACAAATTTAATAAAACTATTAAAATTTTTAAAATTAGTTTTTATTTTTTTTGAAACTAAAAGAGTGAATATTTTTTTTACTAAATTTTTATTTGAAAAATAATATTTAGTACTAATGTTAAACTCACCAGTTAAATTTTTTTTTAATAAAATTTCTAATAAAATTTTAGAATGATCATAAACATATATCCAATTTCTTATATTTTCTCCCCTATCATAGATTTCCATTTTTTTATTATTAAGAAAAGACAATATTGTTTTAGGTATTAATTTTTCTATAAATTGATTTGGACCAAAATTATTAGAGCAAAATGTTATACATATAGGTATCTTATATAATTTTGACCAAACTTTTACTACATGGTCAGCTGCAGCTTTTGAGGCTGCATATGGATTTTTTGGGTTATATTTTGTCGATTCATTAAATTTTATATTACTTTTAAAACTTACATCTCCATAAACTTCGTCAGTGCTTATATGATGATATTTAAAATTTTTTATTTTTTTTTTATTTATATACCTCTTTAAAGTATCAAGAAAAATTTGAAGTGATAATACATTATTTTGTAAATATTTAAGCTCATTTTCTATAGAATTATCAACGTGTGTATATGCAGCAAAATTAATTACCCTGTGAGGCTGGTGTTTTTTTAATATTGATAATATTTTTTTTTTGTTTGCTATATCCGTTTTATAAAAAAAGTAATTTCCTATATAACTATTTTTAATAAAAGATTTATTTGAAGAATATGAAATTTTATCAATGTTAATAATATTCATATTTTTTTTTGTTAAAATATAATTAATGAAATTTGAGCCAATAAAACCTGCTCCACCAATAACAAAAATATTTTTTTTCATTTTTCCAAGGAATTATTTTTACAGTAATTATAACATTATGATTTATAAACAATTTATTATATATCAAAATAATCATTTAACCATGTATAACTATTAGTAAATTAGTTGCTACAAGGATATATTATTATAATTTTGAGAAATAATTAAAAATATAGAAATATGAAAATACATAAAATTAAATTTAAAAAAATTTTCAGAAAATCTTATAATCAAAATAAAATGTTATGTTTCTTTATATAATTAATTTAATTAACAAATTATATAAATATGAGTAAAGTAAAAATTATAAGTATTATTTATGCAATTGGTATCATCATTGGTGCTTTATTCTTTGATATTTGGGGTGAAAACACTACCCCAATCAAAACAATGTCAGTATTTGCCTGGACTGTATTATTTATTATAACTTTATTTTTTGTTGATAAGAATGAGAGAAAATAAGTTTTTATTTCTTTTTACTTTCTTTGTTACTACTATTTGTAAACTTTTTTTTGAACTCAAATCTACTATTAGTAATATTTGATCTATGCTTCGCATAGGCTTGTTTTTGTGCTTTTCGCATTACTTTTTTAGATGACATAATAATTTACTTTAATATTCAATTTTTAAATTCTCCAGAATCTTAATTCGATACTAAATCTGGTTATATCCTTGTTATCATTTATACCACCTCCGTGAATTAAGTTAGAAGAAAATATCATCATTTGACCATACTTAGGATTTGGTCTTGTTAAATTTATTGTTGGTTTAGTTCTTATTATCAGTGGAACTGAAAATTTTTGATTATTAAATTTTGAATTTAGTTTTGTTCGAAAAACATTTTTTTCATTAATTCTATGACTTTTAGGAAAAACTGGCAAGGAAGACTTCCTGTTGGATCCTGCGACAGGAATATAAATATTAACACCATTAGCATGATTATCAAAATATGCATCTCTATGAGGAGGGTTGAAATCATTTTTATTAGGCCTTACTATTCTTAAAAAAAATTTTTTAGGATCTAAATAGTATTTATGATTTTTATTTTTGAATTTTTTATTTAAGGTAGAAACGTTAATGGAAAGAATTTCTGATAATAAAATCTCTATTTTTTTTCTAGAAAACTTTTTCTGAAATTCTATTCCTTTAGAAATCGTTCTTACTATTTTATAGTGATTTTTTAAATCTATAAATTTGTGATATTTCTCTAATTTGAATCTCTTTAAATCTTTTCTGGTATATTTTTTAATTTTTTTTTTTATAATATTTTCGACAAGGGTTTTAATATTTTTAAATGATACGCTCTTACTTAATTTTACAATTCCATAACCTTTTTTGTTAAAAGATGTTTTTTCAAGTAAGTTATCCTGATGATCCAACAAAATCTCATCATTACCAAAAAATATTTTACCAGAATATTTAAAAGAATAGCTTTTATTACCAATCTTGTAAGAAGTTTTTAACTGTTTCATTTTCTTTAAATACTTTTTAAGTAATCTTTTAAATTAATAATTGAGTGGGGGCGTTCTGTTTCTCGTCCCTTGATTAATAATATACAAAATATAACACTTTTTCAAAAACTTAGTTTAAAACTTGTTGTAGTATTTTGCTCATTTTGCGAACTTATTGACTTTCAACTTCGTATATTTTGAATTTTATTTAGTTGTTTTTTTTTTAGATTTTTTTGTGGTATTTAATTAGTAAATGAAACTTACATACCGCCCAGAAATAGACGGACTAAGAGCAATCGCTGTTGGCGCTGTTATTCTCTATCACACTCAAATTAATATTTTAGGTCATCAACCTTTTAAAGGTGGGTTTATTGGGGTTGATATATTTTTTGTGATTTCTGGATATCTAATCACATCTATTATTTTAAAAGAATTAATCACTACTGGTAAATTTTCATTTAAACATTTTTACGAAAGACGAATAAGACGAATACTTCCAGTATTATTATTTGTGATGTTGGTATCGCTACCATTTGCATGGTTATTTTTAATACCAATTAGTTTTATAGATTTTTCAAAATCTATTCTTTACTCACTTGGTTTTAGTTCTAACTTTTATTTTTGGTATTCTGGTCAACAATATGGTGCTGAAAGT
>MDSV01083305.1_pt1 | contig 14342 bp, 13 predicted proteins | sample 810851 | NCBI WGS metagenome assembly MDSV01 (sample SAMN05326640, study PRJNA326480) | marine metagenome | isolation source: seawater | place: Atlantic Ocean: North East | collected 2012 | reverse complement strand
TTTTTTAAAAAATAAAAAATTTAAAAAAGAAACTCTTGGAAATATTCCACTTGGTAGGTTTGCTGAAATGTCAGAAATTTCATCAGCAGTAGTCTTTCTAGCTTCTGATGCTGCTTCAATGATTACAGGAACTTCATTATTAGTTGACGGTGGATGGACAGCAAAATAATCAAATATACTCTAATACTAGTTTTATTTAATTTTAAAGTTTGCGCTATTGAATTTAGCGGTAAATTCATTCAAGGTCATTTTATTTTGGGAAAAACTGATCCTGATTCAAAAATATTAATTGATAAAAAAAAGGTAAAAGTATCCAAAGATGGTTATTTTGTTTTTGGTATAGGAAAAGACAGAAAATTAGACATTGTTATTACTAAAAATAATAAAGTAATTGTAAAAAAAGTATTAAAACGTGAATATAAAATTCAACGGATAGATGGACTGCCTCAAAAAAAAGTTACCCCTCCAAAAGAATTTTATGTAAGAATAAAAAAAGAAAATAAGTTAATTGTTGATGCAAGAGAAATTGATAGTGATTTACCTTTTTTTAAAGAAAAATTTATTCTTCCAGTTGATGACGCAATTATAACTGGGGTTTATGGTAGCCAAAGAATTTTAAATGGAATACCTAAATGGCCTCATTATGGATTAGACTTTGCTCAAAAAAAAGGGACTCCTATTAAAGCAATGAATAATGGCATTGCAACTTTGGTTGAAAATGATTTATTTTATACTGGAGCAACATTAATTTTTGATCATGGTCATGGCATTTCAACTCTTTATATGCATATGGATGAAATCTTCGTGAATAAAGGGGACCATGTAAAAAAAGGAGAAATAATAGGAACTGTAGGAAGCAGTGGAAGATCAACAGGACCACATTTAGATGTTAGATTAAATTGGTTTGGTATTAGACTTGACCCTGCAACTATACTAAATATTAAGTGATGAAACAAACTTTATTAGAAAAAACTGCCAATGAATTAGTTAATGCATTTCTTAACAACAAAATAATTGCGCCTATTCCTCTAAAATTTACTAAAAAATTAAAAGAAGCACAAAAATTGCGTAAATTATGTGAAAGTAAAATTAAAGATCCAATAATTGGTTTTAAAGCTGCAGGAACTGCTATACCTGTAATTAAAAAACTTAAGGAAAAAGAACCATTTTATGCTTCAATTTATAAAAGAAATTTTTTAAAAAATGGTAAACGTGTTAAAGTTAATAAATCTACATTAGGGATTGAACTTGAAGTTTGCTTTTTAATAAAAAAATCTTTTTTTTCATCAAAAAAATTGATTACAATAAAAAATATTAATAAATATATTTCTCATATAGCACCATGCATTGAAGTCGTTGGATATAGACAGAAAAAAAAGGGAATAACTTCTTTTGGAGATTTATGTAGTGACTTTGGGGCAAACGTAAAATTTGTAATAGGATTAAAAAAAAAATATAGAAAAATGAATATAAATAACCTTAGCACAAATATTTCAAATAATTCTGTCAAGCAAAGTGTTAATGGAAATACTAATACAGTTTATAACAACCCGCTAAATTCACTTAAATTTGTACTGAACAAGTTAAAAAAAGATAAAATTGTATTAGACAAAAATTTTTATGTTTTTACAGGATCCACTGTTGGTGTTGTTCCAATAATCAAAAAAGGTGAATACAAAGGTCATATTGACAAAATAGGATCTGTAAAAACTGTTATTAATTAAAACATATGTCACTAAGAAATATTTCAAAAAATTATAAATTCACTTATTATTTATATTTACTATATAGACTTTATTATAAAGCTAAGGGTTTTAAGAAAAAAAAATTTTACGGACAATGGAAAGAAGATTTAGAAATTGTAAATTTTTTCAATAAATTAAATATTAAAAATGGAAAATATCTAGACATTGGTTGTTATCATCCTTTTAATATTAGTAATACTTGTTTGCTTTATAAAAGTGGATGGAGTGGAATAAATATAGATCTAAATCAAACATCAATAGATTTATTCAATATAGCAAGAAAAAGGGATATAAATATTTGTGCATGTCTTTCTGATAAAGAAAAAGAAATAGAAATTTATTTTGATAGTCCTTTTAGTCCAATAAATACAACTAACAAAAATTTTTTTAAAAATTTTACATCCAATGACCCATTTCAAAATGCATATAAAGATCATACTAAAATTTATAAAAGAACAAGAACAGTAGATGAAATTTTAGAAAAAAATAAAGATATAATAAAAAATAAAATTAATTATTTAAATATTGATATAGAAGGTTCTGATTATGAAGTATTAAAAACAATTGATCTAAAAAAATTTGATATTGATTTAATATCGATTGAAACTCATAATTTAAACAATATGAAATCTGATAATTATAATCATATAAATAATTATTTTAATAATTATGGATACAAATTTTATAAAAAAGTTGGATTAACTAGTTTATATCACTCTTAATATGGCACTACATTTTTCAAAAGAAGAATTTATCAAAAGAAAAAATAAAGCTATAAATTCAATGAAGGAACAAAATATTGATATTCTTTTAATGTTTAGACAAGAATCTATGTATTGGCTAACAGGCTATGATACTTTTGGTTATGTTTTTTTTCAAACCCTTATTTTAGATCAAAAAGGAAATACAATTCTCTTAACTAGAGCACCAGATCTTAGACAGGCTCAAAATACTTCAAATATTTCTGATATTAGAATTTGGATTGATAAAGATGAATCAAATCCTACAGATGATCTTAAATTAATATTAAATGAGTTAAACTCAAAAGGTAAAAAAATTGGTATTGAATATGAAGCTTATGGTATGACAGGTCGTAATGCCTTAAGATTAAATAAATCACTAGAAGATTACTGTGAAATAGATGATAAGTCGGAGTTAATTTCAAAATTAAGAGTTATCAAATCAAATGAAGAAATAATTTATGTAAAAAAAGCTGCTGAGTTAGCAGACAAAGCGCTTGAAGAAGCATGGAAGTATTCTAAATCAGGAGTTAATGAGTCAAAAATTTTAGCTGAAATGCAAAAAGTGGTATTAGAGGGTGGTGGTGATTATCCTGCTAACGAATATATAATTGGTTCAGGACACAATGCACTTCTTTGTAGATATCAAGCAGAAAAAAGAATTTTATCAAAAAATGATCAATTGAGTATAGAATGGGCTGGAACTTTCAAACATTATCATTCAGCAATGTTTAGGACTATAATAATTGGTCAAGCAAATCCCAAACATATAAAAATGTATGAAGCGTGCATTGAAGCTTTATCTAATTGTGAAAAAAATTTAATACCAGGAAATACTGTAGGTAATGTTTTTGATGTACATGCGAAAACATTTGATAAACTGGGCTATAAAAAATCAAGAATGAATGCATGCGGCTACTCATTAGGGTGTACTTTTTCGCCTAATTGGATGGACTGGCCCATGCTGTACACTGGCAATCCTTATGTAATCCAGCCGGGTAATGTCTTCTTTATGCACATGATATTAATGGATTCAGATAATGAATTAGCGATGAATTTAGGAGAAACCTATTTAGTTACAGAGAATGGTAACGAAAGATTAGGTAAGCAAAAACTGGATTTGGTGGCGCTTTAAAAATTTACTTTTCTTAAAATTTCATCAGCAACAACTTTATTACCTTTTTTATTCCAATGTATATCACCAATGAAAAACAATTCTTTGTATGCTTCGAAATTATCATTAAAAATACTATCATATTCGTTTATATAATGAAATTCAACATTAGCTGTTTCAAGATTTTTAAATTCCTGCAAAAGATAGTTTAGAGTTTCTTGAGTTGGCTTTTTTAAAATTAATGTTGGTTCTTCAGCATACAAAATTGTTAATTTGATATTTTTTTTATTTGTAATTTCTATTATTCTTTTTAAATTTCCAACAGACTTTGAAATTGCTTTTTTTCCCCATTTATTAAAATCATCTTTATTATATAAATAAGAATAATCTTTTCTATATAACATTTCTAAATTTGAAATTTCTTGATTTGATATATTTAATAATTGATTTTTTTTATCTAATTGATTTTTATTATTATCCTTTTTAAAAAAAGATTTAATTAGATCAGGAATTACTTTAATGGGAGTAATTCTTGCTATAAATTGATAAAGCAATGTATTAGATTTATAAAAATTATTAAAATTAATTATATATTTATTACTAGGATCTATATGATTAACTATATATTTTTTATCTACATCTAAATATCTATAATAATCATCCGACATATCGCCACCTGACATCATTAAAACAATATGCGTTATTGGGAATTTTTTTCGTTCAATTAAATGATAAATTTTAGATAAATATATAGATGGTGAATAAGACTGTACAGCTGCATTTAAAACTTCTGTATTAATATCAGTTTTGGTTATTTTTTTAGAAATTATACCTACGAAAGAATCCTCAAATTTTAATCCTACCCCTTCTGTAAAAGAGTCACCAATAAACAAAATATTTTTATTTTTAAATTTAATATCTCTAATCTTTTCATCTTTAAAGCCGAGATTATTAGTATTTACTTGATTTTTCTCATAACCCCAATGATCAATAAAAGAGGCGTTTGGCCTAAAATCATGATGATAATAATAAGATTTAATTCTATGAGCTCTATTATTATATAACTTTGTTTTAATATCATTAGGTAAAAAACTAAAAAAAATGATGTCTAAAATAATATAAATTATAAATATTAAAATACATTTTTTAAAAAAATTATAAAATTTCAGCATTATGAATATTAATTAAAATCTATTTTTTCAATTAAAAAATTACATACAAATAAATTACCCTTAGGTGTATGATGATCAAACCAAAGTTGTCTTTTTTCACTATCAGTAAACTTATTAAATAATTCTATCGTGTCTATAATTATAATATTATTATTATTTGCAATATTTATTAAAATTTCTTTATATTTATTTACTGTTTTATTTAATATTTTTTTTTCAATTTTAGTAAGGTTTTCAGACTGATCACCGTATTGAAGTAATATAAATTTATTTTCAATATCTATTTCCTTAAAATTTAATACTAAAAATTCAACCAATTTGTTTGGCTTTATTGATATTTTATTTTTATTTTTCTTAATATTATCTAAATCATTATTTTTAAATTTATTATTTATTTTTTTTACAATCTCTCTATCAGTCAAATAGAAAATAAATAAATATTCTTTAAGGTAATCATATAAATTTTTATTTCTTTTAATAATTTTTTCCTTTGTTTTGCTAAAATTATTAAATTTAATTTTATTATTTTTTTTAACAATTAAATCATTATTAATATCTCTATCAAAATCTCCAAACAAAACTGACCAAATTAAATAATCATATTTTCTTTTGTTTGATTCTATTATTCCTCTTCGAACCGCTTGAGCAGTTCCATATCCACTTAATCCTGCATTGTCTGTTGTTATGCTTGTTTTTTTTTCTAGACAAGATGGCCATGTTTCATTATTTGAAACCTGGTCTCCAAATGTAAAGGAGTCCCCTATCGTTAAAATTCTTTTTTTTGAATTTAATAATGTATTATTTTCATTGCTTCTAAATTTAAGTTTATTAATTGTTATAGATGAATCTTTTTTCCATCTTGGCTTGTCTATTTTTTGTAAATTAATAATTTTAGGAATATATTTAAGTTTATCATCAAACTCGACATAACTAGGTTGGTAAAATCTATACCATGTCTTTTGCCAATAATTAACATTAGGGTTTTTAAAGTGCTTGATTGATAAAGCACTTCTTAAAATTATTTCTAAAATTAGTATACTAATAATAAAAATAATTAGATTTAAAAAAATAATTTTATTTATTTTATTCATTAAAATTTATATTAATTTAAATTTCTGAATTAGCTTTGAATCTTTCATATAATAGTCTTGTCCTTATACCAATACCTAAAAATGGATCTGGTGGAAGGTAATTAGGTTTATTTGCACTCTGTATTAAATCAATTTGATTTGTATGTTCTCCACTCGCTTTAATAGCAATTTGTTCTCCAAATAAAGTACCGAGTCCAATGCCTGAACCATTATAACATCCAGCTACATATATATTTTGATCAATTTGATCAAATATTTGTGAACCATTTCCACTTCTACAAACAACTCCTGACCATGTTGACTCAATTATGTTATTTGGAAGTTTTGGGAATCTTTTTAATAAACCTAATTGATGAATTTTTTTTCTTTGTATTAAACTTCTTTCTGACATTTTTTCAGGACTGTGTAATTCTGCAGTATTTCTTATTAAAATTCTTTTATCCTTTGTCATTCTTACAGTTGCGCCCATGGCTCTCACGGGTAAAACTCCCCATTCTTTTGGTTTTCCCATATCTTCATACTCTGAGTTAGTTAATTGCCTAGTCATACTTGCTGTTAAAGTAAGCGGAAAATTATATTTCTTTTTTATTCCTAGTGATCTTAAAAAACCATTTGTACAAAAAATAATCTTCTTAGAAATAATCTTGAAGTCTTTAAATTCACTCTCAATAATATTATTATTTTTATTCCATTTTAATAATTGAGTATTTTCATATAATGAGACATTTTCTGGTAAAGTTTCAACCATAGCTCTTACTAATTTACCTGGATTTAATAAAATTCCTCCCTTAGTATAAAGTCCTATTTTATAGAAACCTGTACCTAATTTCTTCTTTAAATCTTTATCAAAAAAAATTTCATTATCAAAATTTAGTTTAGTTAAAAGACTTGAAAAATTATCTAATATTTTTTTATCTGATAAGTTTGAAGATGCAAAAAACTTTCCTGTATGATTCCAATCACAATCAACTTGGTACTCTTTAATAAAATTTTTAACAGCCTTAATTCCTTCTTGATATAATTTAGATTTTTTTTCATATGATTTTAAATTTTTGTTTGATGTAAAACCGTCATTTAAAGTAGTATCAACTAAATATCCAGAGTTTCTACCGCTTGCGCCTTCTCCAGCTAATTGAGCATCGACTAAAATAATTTTTTTTTGAGGATTGAGATATCCAAGTTTTCTGGCGGCCGATAAACCTGTATAACCTGCACCTATAATTAAAAAATCACTTTTACAATCAGATTTAATTTTATCTATAAAATTTCTACTATTTAATTGATTGATCCAACTAGAATAATGATCATTTGTAATATTCATAAATTTAAACTATTAGGTACAATTATTATTATAGAAATGAAAAAAATCATAAATTTAACTTCAATTATTATTCTATTTTTAACATTTGATTTTGTAGCATCTAACCTAATACTAAAAAAACAAGAATTTTGGAAATATGATGGATTTATTGATCATTACTGGAGAATAAAATCTAATATATACCACCATGATTTAATGCCAAATATCAATGTCATTGAACCATGGGGTGGAACATTTAAAAAAAGAATTATTACGAATTCTTTAGGATTTAGGGACAGTACAACAAAAAAAATTAAAAAAAAAAGTGAAAAAGAAAGAATTTTATTAATTGGAGACTCTGCTATTGAAGGAGCAGGTTATAATTTTGATCAGACATTAGCTGGATTATTGAAGAAAAAATTAATCAACAAATATGAAATTTTAAATAGTGCTGTTGGTTCATATTCACCAAGTATTTATTATGCTAAAATTAATCATTTTATTAATGAAGGATATATATTTGATAAAGCAATTATTTTTCTTGATCCATCAGATGTTATAGACGAATTATTTATAAATCATGATGAAAATGGTAATATTATAGTACCAAAAAGAAAAAAAGATAAAGTTGGAAATTTTTTAATTAATAATTTTTTAACATTTAGAGTGTTTGTTATATTTACAGATTATGTAGAAAATATTAAAAATTTTGTTAAACTGAAATACAAATATTCTAAAAAATTTAACAAAAAATTTCTGAAAACAACTCTTGAGGATGCAATGTTTTATAGAATGATCTATGTTGATAGATCGGCATGGACTTTTGATGAAAATTTTTTTCCAAATTATCAGGAAGGATTACAAAAATCGGAAATTTATATGAATAAGTTAATTAAATTACTAAAAAATAATAATATTCAAATTAATTTTGTATTATATCCGCACCCTTCACAAATATTCTATAAAGATAAATATCATAGACCTTACTGGATAAACTGGGCTAAAAAAAATAATATTAATTATATAGATGTCTATTCAGAATTTATTGGTAAAGATAAAAGATTAAATATTCTAGATACATTCATTTTTGGAGATCTTCACTGGAATAAAAAAGGAACTAAAATAATTTTTGATAAATTAGTAAGTGAAATTTTTTAGCTTATATAACTTTGATATGCCTTCAATTTAATTCATTTATTTATTTTGAAGGATTAAATATATATGGACTTAAATTTTCTTTAGTATGTTTATTTGAAAATTTCCAAATAAACATGTCTATATAAAAATGCATAAGTTGAAAAATTATTGGAATTAAATAAATACCAATTTGTTCATTTTTATATTCAATATTTAAATTTGAAAAGTAAACCATCAAAGAAGAGTATATTAATAGATATAAAATAATTTTTTTAATACTTCCTATTTTTACGAAGTTTTTATCATTCACTTCATCTTTCTTTAATGCTTTTCTGTGAAAAATTGACCACGTAATTGCAATATACTGCATGTAGTGCATACCAACACCAATTGCGAAAACGTCAATTATATTTTGACAAAATAATACTGGTGAAAATATTAATACTCCAGTAGCAAAGTTGGTTAATAGTCTAAAATCTTTTGTATTACTTCTTATAATGCTTAAAAAAATATAAATTAAAGAGATTAAAATAATTGAAATTATAAAAAAATTAATTTGGAATGAATAATTAAAATATAGTTCTGATTTAAAAATGAATTTTAAAACACCAACAAAACATAAGAAAAAACTAATAAAATATAATAATAAAACTGAATTTTCATTCAATTTTTGAATTTGTTTATTTCCATATAATTTTAAAATTCCAATACTTTGCCTATTTACGTGATAAAAGTTAAACAAAAGAATTAAAAACAAAACCGCAGATACAGAAAAAATAATGGAAAAAAATATACAGAAAACCAATAGTAATATTGGCCAGAATAAAAAAATATATTTTTCGTTATAAAAAAGTTCTCTATATTTTTTATCTAAAAAAAAAACGAAAGTACTTCCGAAATGAATTTCTCCAAATATTAGGTATGAGATTAATACTATTTTATATGAATCTGGAAATATATTGGTTAATGATAAAAATAATAAGGGGATCCAAACTGGAAACTGTATTAAAATTAAATCAAAAAAAGGACTTATGATATATCTTTTTTCCATTTATGCTTTAACTACCTCATTTTTTTTCAATATATTTAGCATTTTCTATCTAATCTAATTCAAATTTATCAGTATATTTTTGTTTCAAATTTGAATTTTGTAAATTTTTAGTTAAATAATAATTGCCGATTACTAATGTATCTAACTCTGTGCCCATAAAACATTTAAATGCATCTAATGGAGTGTTAACTATTGGTTCGCCCCTTACATTAAATGAAGTATTTACAATAACAGGGCATTCAGTTTTTTTTTTAAATTTTTCAATTAATTTATAATATCTCGGGTTAGTATCTTTGTGTACTGTCTGAATTCTTGCAGAATAATCAACATGAGTAACAGCAGGTATTTCTGATCTTTTAATATTTAATAGATCAATACCAAATAGCTTTTTTTGTTCATTATTCATTTCTATAATTTTATCTTTATTTATATTTGAAACAAATAACATATATGGACTATCAGAATCCATTTCGAACCAATCAGATAAATCTTCTCTTAAAATCGATGGTGCAAATGGTCTAAAGCTTTCTCTGTATTTTACTTTTAAATTTAAATTTTTTTGCATTTTTTCAGATCTAGCATCACCTAAAATTGATCTATTACCTAGTGCTCTCGGACCAAACTCCATTCTTCCTTGAAACCAACCAATTGCTTTACCACCAGACAAATCTTCTACTGTCTTTTCAATTAAGTTTTCATCATCTAATTTTTTGAAATTTGCTCCAATTTCATTTAAACTAACCTCGATTTCATCATTAGAGAATTCATTGCCTAAGTATGAACCATTCATATCATCGTTAGAGGAAGGTATTCTTTCATTTTTTTTATCATTATACCAAAGTGTCAATGCAGCTCCTAAAGATCCACCCGCATCACCTGAAGCTGGTTGTACCCAAATGTTATTAAAAATTTTTTTTTCAAGTATTTTTCCATTTGCAACACAATTGAGTGCTACACCACCCGCTAAACATAAATTAGGAATATTAAATTCTTCTCTTAAAGATTTCGCTAACTTGAGCATAATTATTTCTGTGACACTTTGTATTGAGGCTGCAATATCCATATGGAATTGAGTAATTTTATCTGTTTCAGGATTTCTTGGCTTTTCACCAAAAAGTTTATCAAATTTTTTATTAGTCATTGTTAAGCCAGTAGCATAATTAAAATAATCCTGAATTAAAATAAATGTACCATCTTCTTTAACATCTATTAAATTATCAAAAATTTTTTTCTCGTACAAAGGTTTTCCATATGGAGCCAAACCCATTAATTTATATTCACCACTATTTACTTTAAATCCTGTATAATAAGTAAATGCCGAATACAATAAACCTAAAGAATGTGGAAAGTGCAATTCTTTAACTATTTCTAATTTATTTTTTTTTCCGATGGCTACTGTTGTTGTGGCCCATTCACCAACACCATCAGCTGTTAAAACTATTGCATCATTGAATGGTGAAGGATAAAAAGCACTAGCTGCATGACTTAAATGATGTTCAGAAAACATAACTTTTTTAATATCATAAAAATTTTCATCGTGTTCTTTTAAATGTTCAAATAATAATTTTTTTTGAAATAATTTATCCTTTAACCAAATTGGCATCGCCTTACAAAAAGATTCAAAGCCTCTTGGTGCAAAAGCTACATATGTTTCTAATAATCTTTCAAATTTAAGAAATGGTTTTTCGTAAAAAATAATTTTATCTATTTGGCTTAGTTTTAGACCTGAAAAATTAAGGACAAATTCAACAGCATTATGTGGGTAATTAGGATCATGTTTTTTCCTAGTAAATCTTTCCTCTTGTGCTGCAGCAACAATTTTTCCATCTATCAATAGAGTTGCTGCACTATCATGATAGAAAGCGGAAATACCTAAAATAGATTTCATCTAAAAAATCGTATAAATAAATGGTGCTAGAACTGATCCTTGGCTTACTACAAATAAAGAGCCAAACAAAATTAAAAAAAATAATATTGGTATTAGCCAATATTTTTTTCTTGCCTTTAAAAATTGAAACATTTCTTTCAAAAAACTCATTTTATTTTTATAGATTTTTAATAGTAAATATCAAGATTATTAGTATTATTTTTTTTTACCAATCAATACAAATAAACCACCATCGGAACCTAGTGGACCAAAAATCATTGATATTTGATTGACAATTCTTGAAAATAAACTTCCAATAGTTTGTTTTTCAAAAAAATTTTGATAATTAATATCCTGAAAGTCACTAGATGGAATAGAGCTTATAAATTCAATATTATTCTTTTTAAACCATCCTAAAACTTCATCAATCGTATGTAGACTTTCTACTGGATGAATATATTGATCTCTAATCCAAGATAATTGCTCGTCTTCATTATTTTTAAGGTTTTTTAAAGTTGGGTCAATTAACATTAAAATTTTTTTTCCAAAAATTTTAAATAAATACCTTCTAATAATAGTTCTTATCCTTCCCATTTTATTATATAGACCAATTAAAATATATCCATTTTTTTTTAAAGCTTTAACAGTTATATCAAAAGCACCTTTTGGATCTTTTGTATGATGCAAAACTCCGTTACACCAAATAAAATCAAAAAATTCATCTTTTAAAACATCTTCAAAAATATCAGCATTTACAAAGCTGATATTTTCAATTTTATTATCTTTTGTAAATTTTGAGGCTAATTGTAAAGACTCTATAGTTGGATCTAATCCAACAACATTATTATTTGTTCCTAATGAAAAATAAATTGACAATTGTCCAGTTCCACATCCAACTTCTAATACATTTTTATTATAACCAATAAATTTTTTAAACTGTTCTGCTAATAAATTTTTATCTCCTTTTTCTAATATAGTAGCTTTATTATCATTCGATTTATAATTAGGAAAAGGACTAATTTTATAAAAATCTGTAACTTTTTTTGTAATATTATCTTTTATATTTGTACTAATAATATTATCTTTAATTACTGACTCTTTTTTTAAAAATTTCATAAATTATTAAAAAATTGCATATATGAATGGTGCAACTACTGATCCTTGTGATAATATTATTAAACTTCCAAATAAAACTAAAATAAGTATTATCGGAAATAACCAATATTTTTTTCTTATTATTAAAAAACTCCAGAATTCTTTCAAAAAGCCCATATTAAAATTGATTTTTTAAATCATTATTTTCATTAGATTTATTTATCCAATAAGTTTTAGAATTATTTTTTTTTAGCCTTAAAATATCTTTTTGAAGCAATTTCATAATTAATGAAGTTGGAGTTACAACAAAAAAAAATATAAAACCCATTACAATCGGAGCAATGAATCTTCCTAAAAAAATTCCAAGTTTAAACCATAGTTTATTTAATGGTGTTAAGATTTCTGAATTAATTAAACCAAGAATTAAAAAAATTATTGCCAAAATAAGTGACCAAACTCTTATACTTTCTGTATTAAGAATTGGATATATAGAAACTATTAAAAAAAAAATAAAAAAAACAATCCCAAAACTCCTGTTTGAGCTGATTTTTGGTTTTTTTAATTTCATACTTAATTATTAATTGATTTTTGATACTTCATGTCAGATTTATTTATTCCAGCAACTTTTACAGGCTTTTTCATGGCATCTCTTCTAAATGGTTCCCCTAGTTCTTGATTAAGAATTACTTCTATAAATGTTGTTATTCCTTTTTTTTGATCTTCACAAGATTGCTTAATTGCATTTGTAGTTTCTTCCATAGTTTTAACCTCTATTCCTTTTAAACCACAAGCAACAGCAACTTTAGCATAACTCAATTCAGGATCTAGTTCTGTACCAACAAAATTATCATCAAACCAAAGAATAGAGTTTCTTTTTTCTGCACCCCATTGATAGTTTCTAAAAATTACCATTGTAATAGCTGGCCATTCCTCTCTAGCACATGAACTCATTTCATTCATGCTAATTCCAAATGCTCCATCACCTGCAAAACCAATTACTGGTGTATCTGGACAACCAATTTTTGCTCCAAGTATTGAAGGAAAACCATAACCACAAGGTCCAAACAATCCTGGTGCTAAATATTTTCTTCCTTTTTCGAAAGTAGGATATGCATTACCAATTGCACAATTATTTCCAATATCACTAGAAATAATAACATCTTCCGGCATACCAGCTTGAATAGCTCTCCAAGCTTGCCTAGGTGACATTCTATCTTTATCTCTTTCTCTAGCTTCCTTATTCCAAACAGTTCCTTCATCATCATCTTCATGATCTAAACTAGATAATTTTTGTAACCAAGCTGATTTAGTTTGATGAATAATATCTTTTCTTTTTTGTCTATCTATATCTCCTGCTTTTGGGGATAATTGTGCTAACAATTGCTGGGCAACTAATTTTGCATCACCACAAATTCCGACTGTAACTTTTTTTGTTAAACCAATTCTATCTGAATTCATATCAACTTGAATAATACTTGCATCTTTAGGCCAATAATCCATTCCATATCCTGGTAATGTAGAAAATGGATTAAGTCTAGTTCCAAGTGCTAAAACAACATCTGCTTTTTGAATTAACTGCATTCCCGCCATAGAGCCATTGTATCCTAGTGGTCCTGCAGCTAATGGATGTTTTCCTGGAAAGCTATCATTGTGTTGATAGCCTGAACATACTGGTGCATCTAATTTTTCAGCAAGCTTTTTACACTCTTCTATTGCTCCACCTATTACAACTCCTGCACCAGATAATATTACAGGAAATTTTGCATTTGATAATAAATCTGCAGCTTTTTTAATTGCATCTACTCCACCTGCTTGCCTCTCTAATCTTACTATTGGGGGAAGTTCAATATCAATTACTTGAGTCCAATAATCTCTTGGAACATTTATTTGTGCAGGAGCAGATCCCCTTATAGCTTTTTCTATAACTCTATTTAATACTTCTGCCATCCTTGATGGATCTCTAACTTCTTCTTGATAACAAACCATATCTTTAAATAAATTCATTTGTTCAACTTCTTGAAAACCACCCT
>MDSV01003971.1_pt1 | contig 14343 bp, 10 predicted proteins | sample 810851 | NCBI WGS metagenome assembly MDSV01 (sample SAMN05326640, study PRJNA326480) | marine metagenome | isolation source: seawater | place: Atlantic Ocean: North East | collected 2012 | reverse complement strand
TGGAGCACTTTGGAAAACCTCCTGAGGGAAGCTTCTACCTTGAAACTATTCAACATCATGGCGGGACCCCCCAGACGATCGACTCATGTCTCGAGCGTCTGCATAATGAAATCCTACCCCATGCGGATAAGGCACGGCGCGAGCCTGTCCCTGTCAGCGAAATCTGCCTAGCCCTGCAATGCGGAGGTTCAGATGGGCTCTCGGGAATCACCGCCAACCCGGCTCTGGGTCTGGCAGTAGATCAGCTCATCAAACAGGGTGGCTCCGCCATCCTCGCCGAAACCCCAGAAGTCTACGGCGCGGAACATCTTCTTACCAGAAGGTCCGCGAGTCCGGAGGTTGGCAAAAAACTGGTCTCCCTCATCCGGTGGTGGGAGGATTATGTCGCCAAGCTCGACGGCCACATTAGTAATAATCCTGCTCCAGGCAATAAACTCGGAGGTCTCACTACCATTCTTGAGAAGTCCCTCGGAGCGATCAGCAAGGGTGGAACAACAACTCTGCAGTCCGTCCTTCGATACGCTGAACCCGTAGCCGGGCCTGGTCTCCACTTCATGGACAGCCCCGGATACGACCCGATGTCAATCACCGGAGAAGTTGCATCCGGCGCAAACCTGATCTGCTTCACCACGGGCCGGGGCTCAGTCTACGGGAACAAACCCTGTCCCTCGATTAAGATTGCGAGCAACTCTACCATGTTTCGGCGGATGGAGGATGACATGGACCTCAATGCAGGAACCATCGCAGATGGCATTGAAAACCACCCGGATGTGGCTAACCGAATCCTGGAAAGAATCGTTGAGGTAGCAGGAGGATCCCGCACCAAATCTGAAATTCAGGGTTTTGGAGATCATGAATTCGTCCCCTGGAGCATCTCTGCGATCACCTGACCAGAGATTACAAGGAGGCGGATTGAGGCTTCCCGACCGGCGAACTTGGGCTAACCTCCGCGCCATGTCCAACTACTCTCTCTCCGGCCACGTCGCCCTTGTTACCGGAAGCAGTAAGGGCCTCGGAGCCTCAATTGTCCGGAACCTCGCCTCAGCAGGGGCCTCGGTTGCTGTCAACGCCTTCAATAACATTGATCGCGCCCAGAAACTTGCAGATGACATTAACGCAGAGGGAGGAAAGGCGATCGCAGTCGCCGCAGATGTCACAGATGCCCCACAAGTTGCCTCACTGGTCGAGGAGGTCGCCTCCCGAATGGGACCCATTGATATTGTTGTCCCTAATGCGACCGGCCCTCAACCTCACAAGCCGATTGAAGAATATGACGAAGCGTTTTACCATGAGATGTACGAGTTCTTTATCAAGAGCCCCTTCCTTCTTGCGCAGGCCACCCTCCCCTTCATGAAGGAGAACCGATGGGGAAGATTCGTCAACATCATCAGTGAAGTCTTCTCCGCCTCCGTTCCCGACTTTTCTGCATATGTCGCCGCAAAAGGGGGACAGATTGGGTGGTCCCGTTCCATGGCCCGGGAACTGGCGCCCTTTGGAATCACCGTCAACATGGTTGGCCCCGGATGGATCCCCGTGGAGCGCCATGCCGATGACCCACAGGACAAGAAAGATGCCTATCTTTCACAGATTCCTGTCGGCCGTTGGGGCGTTCCCGACGACGTTGCACACGCGGTTCGGTTTTTCTGCTTGGAGGAAGCCTCCTTCATCACCGGGCAGACCCTTTATGTGAACGGCGGCATGACGCCGTGGTAGTCCGTAGTATTATCTCTCTCCCAGCCCAGGGCGCATTCGTCTTAAGTCTGAAATATACGCTGTAAATCACATTTAAACCTGATCTGTTCGCGCTGCTGATTTTGCTCGCAAACCCGGCCCGGCCTCTTAAAGATTCTGAGTCCAAACAGAAAACACCTTATGAGTAAAAAGCTTTGCCTCACCCTCCTCGGGCTCATTCCAATCATCATTCTGACCAGCCTCCTTAATAGTTGCGGAAAGAAAAGTAGCAGCGGAAAAGTGCGCCTTGCTTTCGTTACCAATGCTTCTGCAGACTTCTGGGCCTACGCTCAGGCAGGAGTTCAGAAGGCAGAGAGCGAGTTTGACGATATTGAAGTCGAATTCAAGGTAGGCGACGGCACACCTGCCAAGCAGCGCGAGCTTATAGAGGCTCTCCTGGTGCGCGGTGTAAAAGGAATCGCTATAAGCCCCACTAACCCTAGTGGCCAAAAGGAAATGCTCAATGAGTGGGCCGAAAAAGCTTCTCTCATCACTGTCGATAGCGACGCGGTTGACTCAGATCGCAAATTCTACCTCGGAACTGATAACGTTGCAGCTGGAAGAAAGGCCGGTGAGCTCCTCAAGGAAGCCCTTCCCGATGGAGGCAAAGTCATGGCCTTTGTTGGGCTCGGTGATCAGGCCAATGCTGTGGAGAGGTATCAAGGGCTACGCGAGGCCGTGGAGGGAACCGAGATTGAAATCCTTGATCTCCGAACCGACGAGGTTGACTTCGGAAAAGCTCGCCGTAATGCCGAAGACACCCTCACCAAGCACCCCGATATTGCGGGCATGGTCGGCCTGTGGTCCTACAATGCGCCTCTCATTCTGGAAGCCGTCAGGGACAAGGGTGTTCTCGACAAGGTCAAGATCATCGGCTTCGACGAGGATCCTCGCACCCTCAAGGCTATTGATGCTGGTGAAATCCATGGGACCGTTGTCCAGAAGCCCTACGAGTTCGGCTATCAGGCGGTGGTTGCTCTACGCGCCATGGTCGTGGGGGAGCAAACTCCCAAGGACCTGGAAGTTCCTGACACCAATCAGAAATTTATTGAGACTCTCATGATTCGCAAAGGAGAGGGCCTTAACTACTTGGAGAAGTGCAACGCTTGGAAAGAATCCATCAATAAATAGTACTCCGCTCTACCTCGAGCTCCAATGCAAGACCCCGCCAAGCGCGTGAAGGTTCTCCAAATGGAGAATATCACAAAACGCTTCCCCGGGGTAACTGCGCTCGACCAAGTCAACTTCGACATCATGGAGGGCGAAGTTGTCGCCCTTATCGGAGAAAATGGGGCCGGAAAGTCGACGTTAATGAAAGTCCTCGGAGGCGTACATCAGCCGGACAAGGGAACAATTATGGCGTCTGGTTCGCCTGCAGTTATCCGCTCCGTTGCAGATGCTGACTCGCTAGGCGTAGGGTTCGTGCATCAGGAACTCAACGTCCTAGACAACCTCGATGTCGGGGCAAACGTCTTCCTCGGTAGGGAACCACACCGCCTCGGCCTGATAAACCGCCGCAAGATAAAGGCGGACACTCAACCGTATCTCGACACTCTTGGCCTGGATGCTTCTCCCGATACTCCGCTTTCCAAGCTCTCCATAGGCCAACAACAAATGGTCGAAATCGCCAAGGCCCTTTCAAAAGAGGCGAAGATCATCATAATGGATGAGCCTACCTCAAGTCTCACCCTCTCGGAAACTGAAAGACTCCTGAAGGTAATAGGTGACCTGTCCGAGCAAGGCATCGCAGTTATCTACATCTCCCATCGCCTTGGTGAGGTAACTCAGTGCGCCCACCGTGTTGTGGCTCTGCGTGATGGCAAAAATGCAGGCGAGCTGCAGCGCGGCGAAATCAATCACGACGCCATGGTCAGTCTGATGGTCGGTCGAGACCTTAAGCGTACCCCCCTTACCACAAGTGATCATAAGACGGTTCCACGGCGTCTTGTCGTCTCCAATCTTCGTACTGCGCTCTATCCGGAATGTTCATCCAGTTTTGAAATTTCGGGAGGCGAAATCCTGGGGATGGCAGGACTTGTCGGAGCGGGACGATCTGAACTTGCCCAGGCTACTTTCGGAGTCGACCCTGCTCTCGGCGGATCAGTATCGGTCGACGGCATCACGATAAAAAGAGGCGCAGCCAGGCAATCTATCAAAGCTGGCATTTATCTGGCTCCCGAAGACCGCAAACTCACCGGACTCGTTCTGGAATTTGATATCACTCAGAACATCTCCCTCGCTGACCTTTGGAACCACTCTTCCGGTATCGGCTTGATTGATCGTAATGCGGAACGCGCCGTGGCGGAACGGCAAATTGAGCGCCTGAAAATCAAGACTCCATCTGCATCAACCGCTGCTATTACCTTAAGCGGAGGAAATCAGCAGAAGGTTGTCCTGGGTAAATGGCTCTCGATGAAACCCAAGGTCATTATCTTTGATGAACCCACCCGCGGAATCGATGTAGGGGCCAAGGCGGAAATCTATAAACTAATGCGGGAACTTGCCCGCAATGGAGTCGCCATCTGGATGATATCCAGCGATATGGAAGAAGTTCTGGGGATCAGTGACCGCATCGTCGTAATGCACGAGGGACGGATTACCGGAGAACTCCAACGCGACGAATTTGGCGAGGAGGCAATTATGCATCTCGCCGTAGGGCATTCCAAAACCGAAGCCAACTAATACAACACTTCTATGGCCAACCCCCTATTACGCTACGCCGGCCGACACCGCCGTGAAACAGGCATGCTCGGTCTCTTGTTCATTCTCGTGGTCATAACAAGCCTTGGCACGATAGAGGAGGGCATCGATGGCCTCTTCGGCAGCAAGTTCCTTACTCCGGACAATCTTAAGAATGTAGCCCGAACGATCGGCATCTATGGCATTTTCAGTATTGGAGTTGGCATCGTGATTATCACTGCCGGCATCGACCTGTCGGTAGGCTCACTCATGGCGCTTCTCGGTGTCTTTTTCCTCTTTCTTGTTACCCCGCCCGGCATGAGGCCCGACTCCGCAATCGCTCGAGGTATTCCCGAGGTGAGCTGGCCCATGGCCGTTCTATGGGTCCTTCTTCTCGGAACACTGCTGGGGTTACTCCATGGTATTCTCGTCGGAAAACTCAAGCTTCAGCCCTTCGTTGTCACCCTCTGCGGACTTCTCTCCTACAGGGGCCTTGCTCGCTTCTACGCAAACGACACTACTGTCAATGTCGGAGATGCCTCTCAGGATTTGAGTTTTGCGCGCAAACTTGGAGACGGAACACTTGGAGACGTTCTCATAAGCGATGGGCAGAAAGGCATCCTGCATAGCATTCCGATGACGTTTGTTTATCTGATCATCCTTGCCGTCATCACCACCATCATCCTCCACCGTTCTGTCCTGGGGCGCTATATTTTCGCGGCAGGCCGCAACGAACTCGCTACGAAATACTCGGGTATCAACACAGGCCTTGTCATTGCTATAGCCTACCTCATCGCCGGCTTCTGTACCGCCTTCTCCGCCATTCCCTTCTGTATTTATACGGGCTCTGTTCAGCCCACCAGCCACGGAGCTTTTTTTGAACTTTACGCCATCGCCGCCGCGGTTCTTGGAGGATGCAGCCTGCGTGGAGGGGAAGGTTCTATTCCTGGCATACTCATTGGCACTGCCATTCTGATTGTTCTCCGGAATATGGTGAATCTTCTGGGCTACCCTACCCCGCTCAGTGATGCGATTACGGGTGGAGTAATCTTTGTTGGTGTCATCATAGATCAACACGGAGCCACCGGTTTGAAAAAACTCTTCAAACGCAAGGTAAGGGCAAGCTAGGCAGGGCTCTTTCGACCAGGCATTATCGAAATTGTCCTGAGAGAATACTTTCTCCTCCCTTCTCCTGATCAACCCATCTCTACAAGGATAGAGCCACTTCTTTCGGCGGTCACCCTGAAGTGATACTGGTCGGGAAACACTTCATCCAGATTCATCAGATCCTTAATCAGGAGAGTAATCCCAAACCTTGCTATCCCGGCAAGCAGAGCTCACTAGCCCTTCCTGAGCTAGGCGTGGCGCTGTCCCAGCCATATCCCACCCAGGAGCCCTACGAGGTGGGCCTCCCACGAGATATGGTCCCCCTCCGGGAAAACCCCTCCAATCATCCCGCCATAAACTACGGCAACCACAATACCTACTACGGCCCACACCAGACGACGCCCCCATATTGCCCGGGCGAGGATATACCCAAAGTAAGAGTAAACCAAACCACTCGCTCCAATATGAACTGATTTCACCTGCCCGAGATCAGCAATCAGCCAGGTTCCTATGCCACTGATCAGGGCGAGGATGAGAGTCGTCGTCGCGAATCTTCTCCCCTCCGCCAGAATTACAATTACTCCCAATCCTAGTATGGCGATGGTGTTATCCAGAAGGTGATCCCAGTTTGCGTGGAGCCACGGCATGCAGATGACCCCTCTCAGTCCTGTAAGACTCCGCGGGACCACTCCAAACTGCTCCAAATTCAGCTTGAAATACCAATCGATGAGCTCGACGAGCCAAGCTATGACAATGAGGGCAGCAAGAAAGCCGAGGCCCGGATGGCCTTTTTTACCCCTACCCCCGGTTCGGGCCTCCAATTTTCGCATACTCATTCGCCAATCTGAATATCATTGAGCCTGACAAATAGGCTTTCACAGTTCCCATAGTATGCCTCGACCACGGACAACTTGAAACCTTCAACTTGAACCCTGAGACTTTTACCATGCGAACCCGCTTCGCCCCCAGCCCTACAGGGCCCATGCACCTCGGCCACGCTTATGCCGCTCTCGTAGCCCGGGAGGCTGCGACCTGTGAGGATGGAGTGTTTCTTCTCCGGTTTGAGGACATTGACCGGTCCCGGGTACGACCCGAATACTACCACTTGATCGAAGAGGATCTTCAATGGATGGGACTCGAGTGGAGAGAGGAGCCCATGCGACAATCTGATCGGCTCGAGGTCTACTCCAGCGCTCTCACTGCCCTCGAGGAGCAAGGCCTCATTTATCCATGTTTCTGCACCCGGCGGGCGATCGCCGACGAGGTCTCGCGTATGACGAATGCCCCCCATGGTCCCGGGGGGCCTGTGTATCCGGGAACCTGCCGGAAAATCAGTGCCGATGAACGAGCGGAGCGAATCGCGATGAAAACACCTCATTCGTGGCGCCTGCATTCGGCCAAAGCCGCCCAGACCTGCGGGCAACTCACCTTCCGGGACCTCCTCCATGGCGTCATCCCTGTCCGCGCAGAAAGCCTCGGAGACGTTGTTCTCGCCCGTCGTGATATCGCCACCTCCTACCATCTCGCGGTGGTGACAGACGATGCCGAACAGGAAATCACCCTTGTTACAAGGGGCGAGGACCTTCTTTCCTCAACGCATATCCACAGGGTTCTGCAGAACCTTCTCGGCTACCCGGAGCCCCTCTATCTTCATCATAAGCTCGTCTGCGACGAAAAAGGGCATCGGCTGGCTACCCGCGACAAGGCTCTCTCCCTCGCTAGCCTAAGGGCCTCGGGATCCAGTCGCGCCCAGCTCCTCGCAAAGCTCCCTCCCATACCTGCTTTCCCACGAAACCTTTCTACTGAAACTTGAATCTTTCCTCTTCCACCGTAAAAGAGAGCCATGGACGACACCAAGATCACGCTCAACACCTCAAAAGGCGCTATCGATATCTCGCTATTTTCAGGCGACACCCCAATCACCTGTGCTAGCTTCCTGAATCTTGCTACGAAGGGTTTTTATGACGGCCTGATCTTTCACCGAGTGATCAAAGACTTCATGATTCAGGGTGGATGCCCCGAAGGTTCTGGGCGAGGCAACCCTGGTTATCAATTTGAAAACGAGTGCCTCCCTCATCGCAGCCACGATAGCGCCGGAAAACTCTCCATGGCCAATGCGGGACCAAATACAAATGGCAGCCAATTTTTCATTACGCATACTGCAACCCAGTTCCTCGACGGGAAACACACCGTCTTTGGTGAAGTTACGGGAGGACAGGAGGTCGTCGATGCGATTGCCACTGCTACTACGGGGCCAGGCGATCGACCTGCTGAGGATATCACAATTGATTCAGTGACCATTCACGATTCTACCGAAGACCTTTTCGAGGCGCAAAAGTCGCGGATTGCTGACTGGAATTCCGCAATGGCCTAGAGCGCGCACGAACAATCCTTACTTCCTAAGAAGCTCCAGTCTCTTCTCAAGCTGCTGCAGTTTACCCTTCACGCTTCGGAGCTCTTCCAGAACTTCGTCCAGTTCCTTGTCTCGTTTGTTACCCTGATCGGACGGGGCAGGATCGGAGGGCAGCACCGCCACTGGTGGCTCGGCAGGCTTCTTGGCATCCAGCTCGTCCACAGATGAAAGCAACTTGCGGATGTCCGAGGCGGGAATGGCCAGAGTTTTCACGCGCCCAGCCCGGGAAACATTAATTCCAATACAGCGACCCTGAAGATCCAGCAGGGGACCTCCGCAGACCACAGGAGAAATTGGCATATCGTGCTGCAAAGCCAGCGGAAAGCCCGATAACCTTTCCGACAAGGGACCACTCATCTCGTTCATTCTTCTAAACCTGTCAGAACTCTGCTCCTGAGGGCGGGCGGCAAGCTTCACCTTGACCTTGTCTACCTTTTCCCCTCGCTGGTAGGTAAATTCTACTTTGTCCCCCGCGCGATATGTCCGGATCTTGCTTCCAAAGGCAAATGGGTCCTGGAGGGCTATCCCGTCGACATGCGTGATAACATCGTTTGCCTGCAAGCCCGCTTCTTCTGCCGGGCTCCCATTGACAATGCGGACAATTTCGACTCCATTTTCACCCTCTCCAGCCTGAATTCCAAGGAACCCAATCTCGCCTAGGGCCCGTGGCAGCACACTCACCAAACCAATCCCAAGGGGAGCCCCATCCGGATCCGGTGAGGTCAGTAATGTTCCTATCGGGGATTTTTTCTTCCCCACCCACTTCACTGGCTCCAATCCTTCCGGCGAACCTTGGTACAAAGCGAGGTCACGCTTCGGAAATCGCTTAATGAGCTTGAGAGATATTTGTCCCTCTTCGCCCTTGCGTGACACTTCCCCTTCGAGCGTCTCGACATTCTTGGTTAGAATATGCCCATTGTCAGAAACGACAGTTCCAAGGGCTGCGGGTTTTCCATTCACCCCTACTGACACGACTGAGCGTGCTGCTTTACTGGTCACTGGCTGAAGCGACTTCATCGCAGACGCGAAGAAATCATCTGGCCCACTCTGGATTTCCATCTCGAGCATATCGCGAAGAGCTTCCGGACCGATTGAATCCGCCATCTCCCGCAGGGCCTTCTCCAGTTCGGCCATCCCCCCGAGTTTTTTCAGATCTTCCTCATCCAAATCCAGATTGCCCCTGCGCAGTGATTCCCTGAGTAGCTTCTCAAGATCCAGCCCAGCGCCCTGTTCCTTGTCTTCTTCCGCTTCGCCCTCTTCGCCCTCCTCGCTCTCCTCGCTCTCCTCGCTCTCTTCGCCACGCTGGGCTGGCTCCTCGGCCGCGTCTTCTTCCTCATCGGTTTCTTCCTCACTAGGCGGAGAACCAAGAAGGTCGCCCAGACGAGCCAGCTTCACCTTGACCTCATTTTTCTCGCCCCCCCTCCGGTAGGAGATCTTCAAAGTATCGCCAGAATCATACTCTCCGACAACTTCAATCAGCTGCTCCGGACTGTCGACGGCTTCTCCGTTAATTGCCCCAACGATATCTCCAGCCTGTAAGCCGGCTTTTTCTGCTGGTGAATTTTCCATTACTCCCTCCAGTGACACCCCACCATCCTCCGCCGGACCGGCCAAATTAATTCCAAGGACCGGGCGCTCAGGATCGACCTGTTGCTCCCCTCCTGCGAAACGCGCGCCGGTCCGCTTCCCTGCAATCATCTCATCCCAACTCCCAAGGAATACTCCAATGGGCACATGCCTGTTTTCGCTGAGAGTTGACCCAATGTTGGAATGAATTCCTATCACCTCACCCTTCAAGTCAAAGAGAGGCCCACCAGAGTCCCCCCCGACCACCGCACAGTCCGTAGTAACAAACTGCCCATTACCTAATACCCGGCCGAGTCGCACTGGCGGAGACCGCATCGAATCAAAGCCTCCAGGGTGACCGAATGCTACACACCACTCATTCCGCAGAAGACCCTTGCTTTCTCCCACGTTCACGAAAGGGTACCTCCCCTCTTCGGTAATCCGAACCATGGCAGCATCTCTGTCGTAATCTCCACCGAGTTTTTCAGCCTTCACCCGCTTTCCATCAGGAAAAATGACGATCACATCGTCCGAGAGGGACGCCACCACATGAGCTGCAGTCAGGACTAATCCCTCTTCACTGACGATCACCCCACTTCCTGCTCCACCGCCCCCGGTCGAAACGAGAGAAACCGTAGCCGCTGCACTCCTATCCGAGAGAGCGACCAACTTCTTGCTCAGCTTCCGGAGATCGGCCAACCCGTCCACTAAAGGAGCGACCTCCATTTCCTGGCCGGTAGCGGGAACGGAGTGCCCGATCGTGAGAAGAGCCGCCAGCGAGAGGGCGACCAGGGATTTAAGATTAATCTTCATTCTGGAGGTAAGGTGCTGTTTGTGCGCGATCCGGGCAGTAGCCCGCAAGGATCAAGCGTCGTGAACGCCCGATTCTGTTGACAATAGATTTCCAATTCTCTCCGGCGTCAACTGATGGTTCGGGCAGATTTGACCAAAACCAGTTAAAATTGAGGCTTTTAATACAAAAAATTGCCCCCGGACTTCTTTCTCCCGCCGGAATCAGGTTGCACTCTGAGCTTTCGGTCCTCTTGCTCAAATGGTCAAAAGCCTTGCCCCCTGCTGACAATCACGCAACCTCCGCGCCGTGCTGGCCATTCAGCAACTCCGCGTAGAGGTCGGAGCCCGTGTCCTGTTTGACGGGCTCTCTTTCGTTTTGGGTAAGGAAGACAGGATTTCCTTTGCTGGACCCAACGGTGCCGGAAAATCCACTCTGATGAAATGTCTCGCCGGGGTGATCGAGCCGAATGCCGGTCAAATTACCCGCCCGAAAGGCCACCGAACCGGTTATCTACCGCAGGACGGAATCCACCTGTCCGGTCATTCTCTCTGGGATGAGGCAGAATCGGCATTTGCGGAGGCCAGGCAGCTACAGCGTGAAATCGAAGAAAACTCCGCACAACTCAACGATCTGGATCCGGGCGCTTCCTCCTACTCGGATCTCCTTCAGAAAATCGGAGAGTTGGAACTAAGTCTCGAGCACTTTGATCCAAGCAGGATCAAACCGCGAATCGAATCTGTCCTTGGTGGGCTTGGTTTTCAGCGGGATGACTTCCAACGTGACTGCGGGGAATTCTCCGGTGGCTGGCAGATGCGAATCGCAATGGCCAAACTCTTTCTGCAGGAGCCCGATGCCCTCCTTCTCGACGAGCCCACCAACCATTTGGACGTAGACGCGCAGCGCTGGATGGAATCCTTCCTGCGAGACTACAAGGGGACGATCGCAATCATTTCACATGATCGCTCTCTTCTTGATGAACTGACAACCCGAACCATAGCATTTGAGCGCGGACAGGCCGCTGAATATGCGGGAAATTATTCCTTCTTCGTAAAAGAATCCGCCCTGCGCCGCGAAATTCTCGAAAAACAATACCGGGCTCAACAGCGCGAGATCGACAAGACCGAACGCTGGATCAACCGCTTCCGCGCCAAGAACACAAAAGCCTCTCAGGTTCAGAGCCGAATCAAGCAACTCGAGAAGATGGAGCGAATCGTACTCGAGGAAGAAGAAGGGGCCATGAACTTCACCTTCCCCCCTCCTCCCCCAAGTGCTCACTGCGTGGCTAAAATCGAGGGAGGCGCTCAGCGCTATGGTAGCCTCACTGTCTTTGAGGACTTTGACTTCGAGATAACGAGGAGTCAGAAAATTGCGGTCGTTGGCCCAAACGGGGCTGGGAAATCCACATTTTGCCGGATGATTACCGGGAAGGAATCCCCCGCCGATGGCTACCTCGAACTGGGATCGAAAGTCCTTCCCTCCTTTTTCTCGCAGACACATGCCGATGAGCTGGATCCCGGACAAACGGTTCTTCATACCGTTGAGGCAGCCGCAAGCCGGGAAAACATGTCTCACGTACGTAACCTTCTCGGATGCTTCCTCTTCCGGGGGGACGATGTTTTCAAACAGGTTGGGGTCCTCTCAGGTGGCGAGCGCTCACGCGTAGCACTTGTTCAGATGCTCGTCCGGCCTGCCAACTTCCTCATTCTTGATGAACCTACTAACCATCTCGATATGCAGTCACAGGAAGTCCTGCAGGACGCTCTGACTCAATATCCCGGCACCATCATCATTGTCTCTCACAACCGTTCATTTCTGGATCCGGTTGTGGAGCGCACCCTTGAATTCAGGCAGGGAAAACAGCCAAGGCTCTACCATGGGAATCTGAGCTATTATCTGGACAAGGTAGCAGAAGATGAGCGCCGCGGGAGTAATTCCAGTACAACACCCGCCGGAGACGGAGCCGCTTCAACGAAGGAAGGGGCGCTGACAAGAAAAGAAGAACGACGCCGCGAGGCAAAAGTTCGCCAGCAAAGAAACCTCGTTCTCAAGCCACTCGAGGAGCGACTAGAAAAACTGGAGACCGCGATAACAGAATTCGAGTCTGCTAAGGAAACTCTCACCGAACACATGTCCAAGCCTGAGGTAGCAAGCGACCCCGAGGAGCTGCGAAAAACCAGTGAAGCCTTCCAAGCTGTTGGCGGTCAGCTTGAAAAGGCCTACAGTGAATGGTCTCAACTTTCCGACGAAGTCGAGACCATGCGGAGCAAGCTCGAAGCCACCAATCTCTGACCTTATCACTGCAGGGAAAACCGGAAGGGGACGTGCACCCGCGAACTTACCGGCTTTCCGTTCTTCATCGCCGGAGAAAAAGACCAGCGCTTTACGGCTGCGATCGCTGTGGAATCAAGCAAAGGGCTTCCGGAAGAGTTAAGTACACGAACGGACCCAACACGTCCCCGACTGCCGATCTGGACGTCCAGCATCACTCGCCCCTCTACCTTGTCTCGCCGGGCAGTCCGCGGGTAATCTGGCTGGTAGCGCCGAAGAACCCGAGCAGGCTGGGACGGCCCCCTGACTGGAATCGCGTCAGGGACAGAGCGGGTCTGGCTTCGGGCTTTCGGCTTTGATTCGGATTGCGGAGGGTCGGCGACTTTCTTTCTGAGAGGACTCGAGCCTTCAGGATCAAGCTCCACCAGAATGCCCGAATCATAAGGCTCGACCTGATCCAGAGGTGGCTCAGGCCCACGAGGGATCTCCGCCTGAACAGCTGGCACAGGAATCGGAATTATAAGCTGGGGAGCGACCGGAGGCGTCCTGGTCAAAGGGGGGCTCTCAGGCACCACCTCTTCAACGACCTCCGGCTTGTCCAGCAAGCGGGTGATGCCGATGACCGGAGCATCGAATTCCGGCTCCACCAGAATGCCGGGAAGGATCCAGGAGTGTAGCCCCACTGTAGCAAGACTGAGAGCCGCGGAAGCAATGAGCGACGAGAGCCAGAAGGGGAAAGGCCGAGCCTCACACGATTTGATCGGCTTGCTCTCTACGAGGTTCAGGTCCACCGGCTTACTCTTGTCCCGGCCGAACCAGCCATCAGGATGTGGAGACGGGCAACTCACAGTTTCGACTGGAATGGTGGCTTAGCCTCATGATCACCGTCAACAAGGAAGCGCTAGGAACACCCTGATGAGCAATTTCTATCCTTTCATGTGGGCAACTCTGGTTCATCTGGGACTTGAAGCTCTGCCTCAGATGGACGTGGGGAGCCAGGGGGCAGATTCTCTGTATCCAAATTCTCCTCTGCCTGCTTTGCCGTGCCCGACTTCTGCTCACTCTGTTCACAGGGCTCAGCCAGATCTCCAGACTGCTTAACTTCATCCTCTGAGGTATCTTTCGGGGACTCCGTGGGGTCCGTCTCACCGGAGGGCGCTGGGCGTTTGCTTTTACTTTGCTTGCCGGATTTTTCTTCCGGGACAGACCGTTCGAGCTCAGCGCCGCCTCCCTTGGTTTCCTTTTTGGCCCGGTGGATAGTGCTGTCCGCCATCAGGAGGAGGTAGCCCTGATTGAGTAACCAATGCAGGTCATGATACCAGTCCGCCTTATCCTTATCATTGATTCCCTCCGGAAGCACATCCTTCCAAAGAAGCTCTAACTTCCGGCCCGAATGTGTTGTGACCCAGTTGAGCAGCGTCAGAGGGCGGTCTGCAATGACGATCTCCTGTGGAACTGGATGGGGCCGTGAGGGCCCGGCCTTCAACTTCCGCTTCCACTTAAAGACTGCCACATGGCGTCCGGAAAGTTGCCGACAAAGAATAGGGGTCAATTTACCGGGATACCGGCGCTCCTCTGCCACGGTATGCCGCAGAAGAGTCAGCAGTCCAGGGGACAACAAATTGCCTTTGATATTCCCACCAACCCAGGCCCGGCCGGTTTCTTGAAAAGCCTGCTCAAAATGGTGCTCAACAAAATGTCTCTCCACCTCTTTGGGACCCTCCAGACAAGGGGCCTGCTGCTCTGGAGGAAGTTCTGGCGTAGTTTCTGCAGTTTCTGCAGTTTC
>MDSV01090636.1_pt1 | contig 14345 bp, 31 predicted proteins | sample 810851 | NCBI WGS metagenome assembly MDSV01 (sample SAMN05326640, study PRJNA326480) | marine metagenome | isolation source: seawater | place: Atlantic Ocean: North East | collected 2012 | reverse complement strand
TATTTATTGTGGGGAGGTAAGAGTATGAAGAGTTGGGCTGAGAGAAAGATTAAGGAAATAGAAAACAGTTAATAAATATGGCGTATAATACTGAAATGATGACTCCTACGGAGGTTAGTAGTCAAGCTATAAATGATAATTATTTTGATACTGCTTATTTTGATAAGTACATTTTAACTAGTCAAAGAAAGTATATTAAGCCTGTATTAGGAGTAAAGTATTATGATGAGCTTTTAACCCAGATAGCTGGAGCTAGTTTAACAGGTGATAACACTATTATAGTAAATCAGTTTATAAAGCCTATGTTAGCTCATTATGTAGTCTATGAGGTGTATTCTAAAATACATACTCAATTGACTAATCAAGGCGCAATGGAGAACAACACAGAACAATCTAGTCAGGCTAATAATTTTGAATATTCTCAATCTAGGGATTTCTATATTAATAAGGCTGATTTCTGGAAAAAGGACATGATAGAGTATATCAAAGAGGCTAAAGATGCTGATAGTACTAAATTTCCTTTATTTGATGATTGCGAAACTCCTGTACAAGTGAATAAAAAAGGCATTATATTTTATTAAGATATGGCAATATTACATAAGAATATAACAGCGGCTGCTGACATACATAATCCTAAATGGTTTAGCGGTGCTAACAATGGAGATTATGCTTTTAAGAATGAGAAAGGAGAGCTAGAGAGTATTGATGAATTATTATTACCAGCTGCTTTAAACTTTGTTGATGGCAGTGTAGCTCCTCCAACTACAAACAGCGGAGATATTTACATACTATCTAGTGGTGGTAGTGTTAATGCTGGCTGGGGAGGTGTTAGCTTACAGGACTGGGTTAGGTATGACGGTACTAACTGGAATAGTATTACACCTCAAAAGAGTAGTTTATGCTATGATAAGACTGCTGATGCATTAATGGTTTATGATGGTTCTGCATGGGCTGGTATGGGTGCTAGTTTCGGTAAGTTTGGAATTAGTGATAGTACTGGAGCATTTACGTATTATTCTGGTATTGATACCGCTTTAGCTGCTGCTTCTAGTGGTGATGTTATAGAGCAGTTTGCAAATATATCTGTATCTGGTACATCAACTATTAATTTTGTAGATGGGGTTACATGGAATATGAACGGGTATGAATATAAAAACACTGCTGCTTCAGATTTTTACGTATTTACGGCACCAGCCTCAACAACTTTTAGAATCACAGGGGGAGGAAAAATAAAGAAAACAGGAGGAAGTGCAGCCTCATCAAATGTTAATTTGTACTCAAATCAAATAACTGCTACTGTTTATGCTCATGGTATTACTTTTGAAAGTTCAGTAGGTTTAGCTGCGTCTATTTATTGCAGTCAAATTGGAGGTATATTTTTAAGCACTGGAGGTAGTACAGGTTTTAGGTCTACAAACTCCCCTAATTTAGAAGGCATTTATATTAACAGTACAGGTACTAATGATATTATAAATAGTAAAGTTTATAATAGTAGTATGTACTCTGCATCAAGTTATAATTACATTAGAAGCAGCTCAAAAGTATTTAATTGCATTTTTCGCTCTGATGGTAGTAGGGGAGGTTATTTAGGCAATGGTAGCAATGAAGCTCACAATTGTACCTTTTATTCAACGGCTGGAGATGGTGTAGAGGCAATAGGAGATACAGCAACGGTATTTAGCAAATTGTTTAATTGCTCTGCATACTCAACAAGCTCAGAGGGAGGTTATATTAGAGGTTATGCAGAATCTTATAGTAGTGATTATTACTCAACTGCTAATAGTGGTTTAAGGGTGAATAATGCTGCAAAAATATTTGGAGGTTCATCTTTAAGCACAGCTAATATAGCGGTGTATGGTATTGCAGACCCTAAATTGATTGATGTTAAGGCTAATTGTTTATGGGATAATGCTGGAGGGCATGCTTTTGCAATAATAAACGCTCCAGCTGCTGATGGCTTTTTGCTTAGTGGTTGTTTTGGTGAGGTAGTAAACTCTGGTGCTAATGGTTTAAATGCTAATTCAGTAGCTGATGGTAAATGGGCTAAAAATACCTTTAAAGGATGTACAACGGCTGTTGTAAATACAAATGCTAATAATATGGTAAATACTGCTGATACATACGGCAATTTATTAATATAAAAAAAGAAATTAAAAATGTCAGAAATTAAACAGAATGTGGTCCAATTTGATTTAGTGTCTATACCCCCTAGAATGATAGTTCAATATGTAGATGATGAAGGTGAGGAGATGCAAACTATAACAGATTATAGTGATCTAAGTGATGATGAAAAAGCGGTATTTGATTCATTTAAGCAATTGTCTATAAATAGCATTTAATATAAATTGGTGTTAATATTTTAGATTTTAATTACAAATTTTAAAAGTAATTTTAATTTAATATATTTATAAAATGATTAAAGTTTATCATAACCGCCTTAAATTTAGTTTTTTAACCAAAAATATTTTTTTTTAAGGCATGGATTTCTTAACCGTCGATAATTTATTACAATTTATAGCTTTATTCATTGGGCTTTTAACTGGGTTTATTAGATTTAATAACAAAACAGAAAAAAATACGTTATTAATTGTGCAGTTAGAGAAGGATGTTAAAGCCATCAAGCAAGAGGTGAAAGAAAATTATAGCAAGCTCGAGAATAAGATTAGTGAAGTTGAGGATGATATTAAAAGTATCGCAGCTGATATAGGTGAGATAAAAGGATATTTGAAGCGACTAAATGACTTATGAAACTAAGTAACAGTTTTACGTTATCAGAAATGCTAAAAAGCAATACCGCCTCTAGGTTAGGTATTGAAGATCAGTTTAATCCCAGTAAAGAAATTATTAATAATCTTACTAAACTATGTAAAGAGGTATTACAGCCTATTAGAGATAGTTTAGAGTTACCTGTTAGAGTTACTAGCGGTTATAGATGTGAAAAGCTTAATAAAGCTATTGGAGGCAGTTCCAGGAGTCAACATGTAAAAGGTGAGGCTGCTGATATTGAGTTATGGATTAGAGGAGAAGAAAAGAACGCTATATTATTGGATGAGGTTATAAGTTTATCTTTTAATGGTGCTATTAAGTTTGATCAGTTAATTATTGAATATCCAGATGGTGAAGGAGTACCTAAATGGATTCATATTAGTTATAGTGATAATAACAGAGGTGAAATATTAATAGCTGAAAAGGTTAACGGTAAAACAATTTATAAAAAAGCGAATACATGAAAAAATTACTAGGTATTGCAAAAGGATTTTTTTTAAAGCCTGAAACGGTTAAAAATACTGTTGATGGTATTGAAAAGATTGGAAAAGTAAGAGTTAACAAAAAGAAGGTAGCTCTTGCTGTTACTGTTGTTTTAGCTATCTTAGCGTTATGCGGTGTTATAAGTGAGGAAACATTTATAGAACTGTTTAAAGATATTAATTAGGATTTTCCAGCCCTTTCTGGGCTAATTGTTTATTTGTTTGTTAAGAGGGGAGTTGTTACCCCTCTTTTTTTTGCTCTAAAAATAAATATTTACTTTACTATTGTGATATTAGAAAATTAATACTATCTTTGATTATATCAAACAAACAAACTAACAACATCATGGAAAAATTTAAAAAAGTATTAGAGGAAATTCAAACGGCAAATAACACTATTTTTAGCGTAGAGTTTATTAAGAAAGATGGTTCAGTAAGAACTATGACAGCTAGGCTTCACGTTAAAAAAGGTGTTAAAGGTACTGGTATGGCATACGACCCAATAGAAAAGGGTTTACTTCCAGTATGGGATATGAACAAAAACGGGTTTAGAATGATTAACCTTAAGACAGTAACTAAATTACAAATCAAAGGAGAGGAGCTTATTTAGGCTCTTCTTTTTAAAACTAAATAAGATGACAAACGAACAAAAACATATCAAATTCATGCATAAGATACAAAGTAGTATAAATGCGTATGATGTAGTATTAGAGGATGCTATTAAATCCAGAGATAAGAATACAGTGGAGGATTTAAAAGATTTCTACGATGGCCAAGTAAAGAAGTATCAAGGTAAGAAGGATACAGCACAGGAGCTTAAAGATTATTATGAGTACCTTTTTAAATAACGGTTAGTGTTAGAGGCATTTTAATGCCTTTTACATTTTTTACGCACTTTTAATTTAATATGATATGAAGATACTTATAAAATTAGATAGTAGTTTTTATACTAACGAACAAAACCAATATTGCTACGATAATATGATTGAATTAGAGTGGGGTTTACCATTCTTGCCAAGACCAAACGATATGTTTGATTGTGATTCTATTATTGACGATAAAATGCCTGATTTTGATAACGGACTAAGTTGGAATGTAGACTATGTTATTTATAAAAAAATAAAAGGAGAAGTAATGCCTATCTTATGGTTACTAGGAGAGTAGCATTACACAACATCAAATAACAGCTTTTTAAATTGCTGTTATGAAATGTTATAGGCCGTTTTAATGGCCTTTTTTTATTAATTTTAAAATAAAAAGATGAACAAAAAATCAATTATTTATGTATGTATAGCAGTATACTGGGCCTTAATAATAGGTTCATACTTTACAGATTCAGAAATTTACACAGAGATAGTATTATGGATGTTTGTTATACCAGCAATATTAGCAGTTATTTACCTTTTAATTATGCTTTATGTGGGGATTAAAAGCCTATTCGATAAAGAAAAATAGGCACTACTCAGGGTTTAGATTTATACCTTTCTTTAGATGCAGAGAGGTAACCATTATATTTAAGTTTACAGATTCTTGTCGCTATGTTAGTGATGATCCACAACTATCTGAACAGATTAACAAGCTTGTAGGCTTTGGTGCTTTATGGCATCATCGAAACAGTGTTAGAATAGGCTGGCGGTACTCAGCAAAAAAAGATAAGATAAAGCTTTACACTTACAAATACATTGAAGGAGTAAGGATTAAAAAGCATTTTGATACTGTTAAAATAGGGCAGTATAACAAGCTAAGAATAAAAGCCCATCGCACTTACTGGTTTGGAAAGTTCCTTTTTCCATACTTTGGAGGTAAAGCTCCAGCTCCTCATGATATTAAAATTTTATTAGAGTTTTTATAGTTTTTGTTTGTTATGTATTAAAAAAGTATTATCTTAGTACTATATTAATCATTCAAATAAACAAACATGAGAACAACAGAGGAAGTAACAGTATTATTAGGAGAAACATCAGAGAGATTATTTACAGTTAAGGTAACTTGTGACCATGATAGTGGTAGCTGGGATTGTCCACCAGATACAGAGTTTTACATAGATAGTGATATTTATGATTCTGAAGGTGGTGTAGTTAATGGGTTAATAGAAAGATATGAAAGTATGTTTAAAGTTGACTTTGAATCTTTAGCGATAGAAGAGTTTAAAAGTTTATAATAAATCACACACAATGGAGAAAGTAAATTTAGGGGAGTTCTTACATAGGGCTTCCCAAAAAACAAACAAAGAGCTAGCCAATAGTATTAGGCAAGTTAAGAAGCTAAGTAATAAGCATGATAATGTAGTAGTGCATCAAGAAAAGAAAAGCCTAGATGCTACTGCTGAAAAGTTATCTAAGAGTATTAAGAGCTTTAATGAGGATGCAGAATTAACAATAACTATAAACGATAAAACATGGCAACAGGATTAGAAAGAGCATTAAAAACCGTAGACATTAAAGGTAAAGCCTACGTAACAGTAAATGAGCGTGTAAAGTACTTTAGAGAGCATTTTACAGGCTATAAGCTAATAAGTGAGATAGTATATCACAATGAGGCTGAATTTGTTGAATGGCATGAATTTAATGCAGAAGGTAAGCAAGTGAATAAGTCTGCGTGGACTAAAGGAGAAATTTGCTTTAAGGCTTCTATATTTAATGAGCAAGATGATCTAGTAGCTACTGGTTATGCAATGGAAAAAGCGGATAGCTCATACATTAACAAAACTAGTTATATTGAAAACTGCGAAACTAGTGCATGGGGTAGAGCTTTAGCCAATTTTGCAATAGGAGTAGATAGCTCGGTTGCTAGTGCTGATGAGGTTGCTAATGCTATAAAGAATCAAAAATAATGGGTTTTGATAATACTACTGAGAATGCTAGCGACTGGCAAATATCAATAATAGAGAACTTAATACCATTATCTTACATACCTCAACAGGAAAAGGATGAGGTAGAAAGAATGATATTCGATACTGAGTTAAAGTATGAAGAGGCTGATGCAATTATAACTTATTTAAAGGCTAATAGTATACCCAGCTTAGAAGATGAATTTAACAGAAAAATAAACAAATAAAAATTTAAAAACTATGCTAAATACAGTAAAAGAATTAATAGAGGTTTTAAGTGATTTACCAGATGATACTCAAATATTTTTACAAACTTCAGATAAAGGGATAACACCAGCAGAAATAGAGGTACAAACAATTTTAGACAAATCAACTCATGATATACATGGTGTAATTATAACAACTGTACTAAGTGAAAAAATTCAAAAATTAATAAACGATTAAAACTAAATAACATGAAATACTCAAAAACACAAGTACAAATTTTATTAGATGAATTTGTAGATTTAGTTTGTCCAGAATTATGGTTAGGTAATTACTTAGAAATCAGACCTGAAATAATTAATTTTATAACTGATTTATGTAATGATTTATATGTTACTGAAACAGGTATAGAGCCTAATAAAGTTAACGAGTGGATAGAAAAACAAAAAAATAAACGACAAAAAGTAAATTAAAAATGGACAACAATTTAGAATTCCCACAGGGTTTAATATTTAAACTACCCAGAGATAAAGCTCCTGAATTTATAAAGGGTAGCTTATCAATTAAGAGAGCAGAGTTAATACAATGGCTTAACAGTAAATCTGATGAATGGATTAACTTAGATTTAAAAGAAGGTAAATCTGGTAAAGGTTATGCTGCTGTTAATACATGGAAGCCAGAAGGCAAAGCTAAAAAGCCAATGGGCAACATTGAATCTAACTTTATGGAGGATGCTGTTAATTCAAGTACTCCTGATGATTTACCATTTTGATTATGGATAAAAAAGAGATAGATGAATTAATAGGAGGAGTACAGAAGGTAATAACCTGGTACTCCTCTTCTGATTTTGGAGATACTGATATACATTATCTAATAAAGGCAAAGCGTAAACTTGTAGGCTATTCTTACAGGTTTAGTGAGGTTGTAGGCTATGCACTGGATGAATACAATGTTACCTATGCTAGTAGAAAAACAGAGCTTGCAAATAAGAAGTTAAAGTATATTGAACAAGGTGATACTGCTGGAAAAGCTGAGTTAAAAGCAGAGTTAAAAAACTACCAGCTAAGACTAGCAGAAGGTGAAAATGAAGCTCTTTATAGGAAGGTTAAAAGCTACTTTGATACTATGAGAGATGCGATTACTAGCATTACACAGGATATTAGTATATTGCGTAAAGAGTATGAAGATTCAAAAGTTCACGATAACGGGTAACTGTCCTTCCAAAAGCAATTGTTATAAGGTAGTTAGACTAGGTAATAGATGCGGATTAGGTAAGCAAAAGAAGTTAGAACAATATGAAAACTCTTTTAAGCTTCAGATGCTACAATACAAGTATGAACTTATAGAAACAGAGTTTAAATTTATTATTGATGTTTATTATGATTCACGTAGGCCAGATTTAGATAATGCATTAAAAGTTGTTTTAGACTGCTTGCAAAAAGCTGGAGCTATTAAGAATGATAACAAGTGCATTGAGATAGTTGCAAAAAAACATCTTGATAAAGAGAATCCTAGAATTATTTTTAGTATATTAAGTATGTAAATAATAAGGAGATAATCTAGATCACAGGAGGTAAAATTAATTTTTTACCTTTTTTTTTGTGTTTGTTTTTTATATTAGAAATTTATTATATATTTATGGAAACAAATAAACAATTTACAATGGATTTTACAGAGATTGAAAAGAGTATGCTATTGACTAAGGGTATAGTTAATGCGATTAATGAAGTAGATGAAAATTTATCTTATAAAGAGCTAGCTGAAAGCGTAGCATTTATAATGCATGAATATTATTCTGAAGATAATAGACAAGAATTTTTGAAAACATTAAAAAATTTATTAACATGAGTGAGTTAGATACTTTTGAAAATAACTTTATAGTATTTGCTAATGCTATTAGTAATTTTGAGAATCAGTTGAATAAAACTGAATACAAACAAGAAGATGTTAAGCTTTTAGTTTTCCAAACAAAAAACAAGCTTAAAAATTTATATCAAGATATTTCTGATGAACTTGATAGAGTTGAACAATTAAAAAACTTTTAACTAGATAAATATGATTTATAGTGAAAACGACCTTTACAAAGCCTACATGTTGTTTAAAGAAGGCTTTAATTTTTATGATGTTACAAACTACTTTAGACGAAACAATGTAACGCTTTATGACAAACAAAAAATAGAATTAATAATTGATGCAGTGCTATTACATTACCAGATCACAGAAAAGGAGTTTTCTGGTAAAAGTAGACAAAGGCACTTTGTAAATGCAAGAGGTGCTTATTATTATTTATCCAGAAACTTAACTAAAAACAGCCTTAAATTCATTGGTAAGAGGGTTAATCGTGATCATGCTACTGTATTAAATGGTTATAGGTTAGTAGTTGATTTACTGGAGTTTAAAACTGATGATATTGATAGCGATATTGAGCAAGTTAAGTCTATTTATCATGAGTACGTACATGCTCGTAATAAGGAAAATAAACATCTTATAGAGCAATTATGCAGCGTAAAGATTTAGACTTTCTAACATTTGTAATCTTCCTGTATTTTAATGATAATCTGAAAAATAATAATTATTCTAGGGATTTATTTTGTTACTTAGCACACGAAGAGTTAAAAACAAATCAAACAAATATTTCTAAGTATTTAGGTTGTACTATAAGCAAAGTAAGAGCTTATAAAAGAAACATTACCAGCTTGTTAAAGGCTGATGATAAAGTATTACTTAATGATTTAGAACAAATTAAAAAACTACTAAATAATAATGTCAAATAAAAAGGATAGCTACTGGTTCAGGCATGATAGTTCTGCTGGTAGAGGATTGAAATTAAGAAAAATATGGTATGTACATGGGCATTGGGGAAAAGGTATCTATTGGGATGTTGTAGAGATATTAAGAGATTCAGCAAGTTATAGCCATAGTGCTGATGAATTTGATTTAAGGATGTTATCTGGTTTAATAGGATGTACAGATACTGATAAGTTCTTAGAATGGTATAAGGATTGTATTAAATTTGAATTACTTGTAGAGGATAAAAACAGGTTTTTCTCACCAGCTTTGAGTAGGGTAATGGGAGTATGGGATACTAAAAAAGAAAACGGTAAAAAAGGGGGTAGACCAAAGAAAATAAAAACCGAAATTAAACCTAAATTAAACCTAAACGAAACCGAAATAAAAGCTAATCGAAACCATAAGATAACAGAACATAACATAACAATAAAAGAAAATAAAATAAAAGAAATTTTAAAACTGTTTTCTGAAACTAACTACCAGCAGAATGAAATAATTTATAAAACAAACAAAGAAGAGTTAGTAAAACATCTAAAAAGGTTTTTAGAAATAAAAAAAGATTCTGAAGAGTTTACTAACAAGCCTTATGGAAATGTTATATCTTGGTTCTGGAATTGGTGCAATTCTACAAGCAAACCAAAACAAACAAATAACAACACAGCAGCTCCTTGGATAGAGGGCAGTAAATAAATGGAAAATTATTACACAAAACCTTTTCATGAGCTTCAGGGCTTAGATGAAATACGATTAGGAAAAGTTGAGCAAGGTTTAGGCATAGGAGTACAAGCCTTTGATAATCATATCAAATGGAAGCAAGGGCAGTTTAACATGATTAACGGGCATGACAACGTAGGGAAAACAGATGTACTCCTTTGGTACTTTGTTTGCATGAGTAAGCTACATGGTAAAAAACATCTTATCTACTCTTCAGAAAATACTGTTAGATCACAAGTGTTTAAAATTTTTAACTTTTGGACAGGACGCAGATTAGACAAAGATTACTCAATTGATGATAAAGGTTTTCAGCATACCCTAAATGAAATATCTGATTACTTTGAGTTTATCCCAAATACAAAAAGATACACTGCTTATGATATTCTGGACATAGCAAGTAAAAAGCATCATGATGGATTGTTAGTAGACCCTTTTAACTCGCTAATGGTAGAAACATCTAACAAGCATCAAGAGGATTATGACATCTGTGCTAACCTTAGAATTTTTGGGGAGCAAAACAATACTAACGTTTTTGTAAATGCTCACCTAGTTACTCAAGCAGCTAGAAACAGATACCCTAAAGACCATGTTTATGAGGGCCATTTAGCAGCTCCTGAGAAAGCAGATACCGAAGGAGGGCAAAAATTTGCAAATAGAGCAGATGACTTTTGGACTATTCACAGAATGACACAGCATCCAGAAAGATGGAATATAGGAGAATTACACGTTAGAAAAGTTAAAGAAACTATCACAGGAGGTTGTGTAACTCCCAGAGATAAGCCACTAGAGTTGAGGTGGTATAATCATTGCGCATACTTCATTGATAATGAAAACCCATTAGAGCATACCTACGAAAAACCAGCAGAGCAATTAGACCTGTACAAAACAAAAGAGCATCAAAGTATGAGCAGAATGAGCTACGGAAATGATGAAATAAACGATGATTTACCATTTTAAACAACAAACTATGCTAAGTGAAAAGCCAGAAATCAATTTATTGCCTATTTACGTGATGTTTAAGGACACCAAAAACATTTTCGGTGGTAATGTATACCTTGAGGTGAAACAATCGCTAGAAACGTACGATATTGCGTTAAGAAGATTATTTAAAAACTTTGAAGAGAAAAAAATGACTGATAACCCATTAGCGGCATTAACAGAATCCGCTATATTTTCAGTAGCAGAATTAGAATTTTATGTTGATACTGTGAATGATGAGGTTACAAAATTAAAGAATCAAAACCAGCTTTTAAAACAGGAAAATTTGAAGCTTAGAGAAGAAAATTATAAACTAAAATTAGAGAATCAATCTTTAAAGTTTTGATATTAAAAAATTATTATTATCATTGTAGAAATAAACAACAAACTAAACAATTATGACACAAAAACAAAGGTTGCTCATTTATCTTGAGCAAGGCAACAAAATTAACCCATTAAAAGCATGGCAAGAGCTAGGTATTTACCGCCTAGCATCAAGGATATGTGATCTAAGAAAAGAAGGTAATGAGATTAAAGATGAATGGTTAGAAGTACCTAACAGGTATGGTGAATTTGTACGAGTAAAACAATATTATTTATGAATTATCAAGAATTTTTAGAAAGCAAAAAGCATACTATCGGTAATTTCGGTTTTGATGCTAATTACATACCAGATATAGCATTTGATTTTCAAAAAGCTATTATTGAAAAAGCTGTTAAAAAAGGTAGAATGGCAATCTTTGCAGATACTGGATTAGGTAAGACCTTGATGCAAGTTTCCATAGCTCAAAACATTGTTAATCATACAGGCGGAAAAGTATTAATATTAACTCCTTTAGCGGTTGCTTTTCAATTTATTTTAGAGGCTGAAAAGTTAGGTATAACAGATATTGAATACTCCAAAGATGGTAAACATACTAAGAGAATTGTAATATGTAATTATGAGAGATTACACTACTTTGATAAAACAGAGTTTCAAGGAGTTATACTTGATGAAAGTTCAATACTTAAAAACTTTGATGGTAAAATTAAGAATCAAGTAACAAGTTTTGTTAAAAAAATACCTTTTAGATTTTTATCTACTGCTACTCCATCTCCTAACGATTTTATAGAACTGGGTACAAGCTCAGAGGCTTTGGGTTATATGGGTTACATGGATATGCTTACTAAGTTTTTTAAAAACAACATGGCTAGTATAGCAAAACAATCAAAAAATATAGGAGAAAAATACTACTTAAAACCTCATGCAGAAAAAAGTTTTTTTGCTTGGGTTAATCAATGGAGTATTATGGTTAAAATGCCTAGCGATTTAGGATATGATAATACTAGATACAAGTTACCTGAGTTAATTACAAATAAGCACGTAGTAGAGAATAAGTCTACTGTTGATGTTGATGGACAAATTAAGATGTTTACTTTTGTTGCAAAGTCATTTAGAGAAATTAGGCACGAGCAAAAACAAACATTAAAAGATAGATGTATAAAAGCTGTTGAATTAGCAAAAGGTAAAACATCTGTATACTGGGTAAATCTTAATGAAGAGAGTTCTTTAATTGCTAGTTTAGATTCTGAAGCTGTTGAGATTACTGGAAGTATGAGTATTGAGAAAAAAGAAAGTATTTTAATGGATTTTGCTAATGGTAAAATTAAGAGATTAATTACTAAGGCTAAGATGACTGGTATGGGTTTAAATTGGCAGCATTGTAATCATAGCGTATTTTTTCCTACTTATTCTTATGAGCAATATTATCAAGCTATTAGAAGGTTTTGGAGATTTGGACAAAAAAATAATGTAACTATTGATTTAGTTATATCTGATGGACAAACAAGAGTACTAGAAGCATTACAACAAAAAACAGAAAAAGCAATACAGTTATATGAGAACCTTACTAAAAATGTAAATACTGTATTTTCAGAAACTATTAAACGATTTGATAACAAAATTATTAAACCTAAATTTTTATAACAAATGAACAACGTAAAAGACCAATTAGTAACAGAAGATTATGCAATCTATAACTCAGATTGTATGTATGTATTACCAACATTAGAGGATAAATCAATTGACTTATCAATATACTCTCCTCCTTTTGCTGGGCTTTATAACTATTCAAGTAGTGATAATGATTTTAGTAATTGTGAAAGTAAAGAGCAGTTTTTAGAGCAATATGAATTTTTAGTTAAAGAGGTTGCAAGAGTTACAAAAGATGGTAGAATAACAGCCGTACACTGTACAGATGTTTTTGATAATATTTGTAGATTATGGGATTTTCCTCATGAGATAATAAAAATACATCAAAAGTACGGTTTTGAATATCGTAATCGTATTACAATATGGAAAGAGCCTTTAAAGGTTCGTATGCGTACAATGGTGCAAAGTTTAATGCATAAGTTTATAGTAGAAGATTCTACAAAGTGCTTTACGGCTATGCCTGATTATGTTTTAATATTTACTAAAAAAGGTATTAATGAAGTACCCGTAACGAATCCAGAAGGATTAAAAAAATATTTTGGTACAACTCCTATTTTACCTAATATTTTACAGGCATGGAATAATGCTAATAAATCAGATTTAAATTCAGCTCAATTGTGGGAATATTTAAATAAAGAATTTAAAAACCATAAAGACCCTAAAACAAATAAATTATCACACTACATATGGCAAAGGTACGCATCTAGTGTATGGGATGATATTAGTATAGATAATGTTTTACCATTTAGAGATTCAAGAGAAGAGGATGATGAAAAGCACGTACATCCATTACAATTAGATGTTATTGATAGGTTAGTAGAATTATATTCTAATGAGGGGGAGGTTGTTTTTACTCCTTTTATGGGCGTAGGTTCTGAAGTTTATAGTCCTGTTTCATTAGGTAGAAAAGCCATAGGAATAGAGTTAAAAGATTCTTACTTCAAACAGGCTAAGATAAACTTAGGTGATGCTAAATATAGATTTGAAGAGGCAGCAGAGCAAAAAAGTTTATTCTAGTGCAAGATATAATAAGTACCAATTACCAAAGCATAGTAGATAGGGGTTTTATAACTCCTACTACTACGCTTTTTGAGTTTTTAGATAAGCTAGATGAAGAGGTAGAAGAGCTAAACAAAGAGGCTTTAATATCTAAAGAATGGAGTAATTTGCCTGAAGAGTTAGCTGATGTTATATTGGTTTGTTTAAACATGGCAAAGCATTACAATATTGATATTGAACAAGAATTAAAAAACAAGATCAGAATAAATGAGTACAGGGCAAAACAACGAAAATAATTATATTTGTAATCAATTTTTAACTTTAAATAAATCGCTATGAAAAAGGTGGATGCAATCATCAGAAAAGCTCAATTTGATGATGTTAAATCAGCTCTCATGGATGTTAAGGTAACTTTTTTTAGTTACTGGGATGTTACAGGAGTTGGTAATGAGCAACTCGATATGCGTTATCGAGGAATTGAATATAGTACTTCTGATATACAGAGGAGGTACTTATCTATTGTTGTATCTGATGAGTTTTTAGATAGAACAATAAAAGCTATTCTTGAATCTGGTAAAACAGGTAATATTGGAGATGGAAAAATATTTGT
>MDSV01042780.1_pt1 | contig 14345 bp, 2 predicted proteins | sample 810851 | NCBI WGS metagenome assembly MDSV01 (sample SAMN05326640, study PRJNA326480) | marine metagenome | isolation source: seawater | place: Atlantic Ocean: North East | collected 2012 | reverse complement strand
TTCGGAGGCGATGCGGGCGGCGGGAGCGGCACTGGCGGGCTCGGCGGCGGAGTGCGGCCTCTCCACCAGAATTGCTTGACTAACGAAAGTAGGAATTCCTGGGACTTGATCTTTGCGCGGCCCCTCCTACTTCCCCGGCGGGAGAGAGGCAAGAGCTGTACTTTACGCCAAACGAATACAGGGGAAGCGGGAGGACTATCCCCTGCGTACACGTGTGGCTCAGTTTCCGCCATTTTATAGCTGCTCCGATGCATCCGACGAGCCAAGACGCCTCAAACGCCAGAGATGTCCGCGCTGCCCATACCCTCGTCCTGCTCGTCCTCGTCGGCGTCGCCATCGACCTCCTGGTTCTGCGCGTCGAGCGTCGACATCAGGCTGTTGAGCAGCTTGTCGTCGCGCTCGTCAACGGCACGCGGCGCTACCTTCACCTGAAGCGCGCCCTTCGACGCCTTGATCGCCTCCTCGATCTCCGCGATTGCGTCGGCGAGCAGCTGGATCCCGCGCGCCTTGTCGAGCGCTGACACCGTCATCACGTACAGCGGCGGCGCTACAAGCTTGATCTTGATCTGCAAGTCGTCGGTCGAATGCGCCTGCCCCTTGAGCAGCGCGCCCTTGATCGCGTTGATCCCCTCGTAATGGAAGCACGTCACTTCGACGTCGGCGCGGATCTTGATGGCCGTCGGCGTCAGGCGCTTCGCAATGTCGTCGCGCAGCACCTGCTTGAGCGACGCGTCGAGCCCTGGCGTCGTCTCCTCGTTGAAGATCGTGTCGGGGTCGGTGATTGCCAGCCGGAAGGCCTCGTACGCGTGTCCGTACTTGGCGTAAAGCGGCCAAGCCGTCTGACGATACAGCTCCTCCATGTCCATGTGCTGCACCTCAGAGACGTGGCGCATGATGGAGTGAACCGCCTTAGACCGCTGGAATTGCTCGTCGCACTTGGCGACGTCCTCGGCGGACACACGCCGCTTGGACAGGTCGATGTACCCCTTCTCTTCGTCGACGCGAAGGACCATCACCACCTCGGTCTTGCCAACTCGGATCAGCTTGTTGATCGAGCGGATCCGCCGCCGCGAGAGCTCCGAGAGCAGAATCATCCCTTCGATGTTGTTGTACTCGAGGAGCCGCACGTACGCGCCCATCTCAGCGATCGCGCTCACCTGCACCATGACCACCTCGTCAATCTCAGGGAATTCGCGTTCATACATCCGGCAGTTCATCTTGTACGCTCCGCCGGTCGCTTCGCCATCGACTTCCACCACCTCGTGGCGTCCCTCGTCATCACTCCCCTCCTCATCGTCAGAGTCTCCACGTGGCGGAGGAGGCATCCAAAAGGGTGGGGGCGGAGGAGCAGGGGCTACGCGGCGTGGGGGCGGAGGAGGAGGGGCTACGCGGCTGTCACGGCACGGCTACTGTAAGAGCTCGAGGGCTCCTACTGGGAATTCCTAGCGAAAGCCGTACTTGGGTAGCTAGACGTCGAGGAAAGAGGAAGTAAGTAAGCGTTTTGGTACCCGATCCCCCCGGGCAAGGTGAGAGGTCCACGAGGAATTCCTATAGATAAGTAAGTAAGTGTATTAGTCCCATTTAGAGGTCTAGAGCTCTATATCCATCACAAACTCAACTATCGTAGTGAATGCATGCAGAAAACACCGTGTCACCCGAGGTGGAGCCGCGGGCGCGACGCCGCGCCGTCCGAAAGGCTTCGCCGGTGGCTGCGCGTGCTGGCGCTGCTTCCAGGACCGCCGCCCGCCGCACCGCCGGTGGCGCGGGGCGGCGCCGCCTGCCACACCCTTCGCGCCGCCCCTCTTGCGGCGACGACGGCGTCATGGACTGTGTCGTGGAGCGCGGCGGCGGCCTCCTCCGAGAAACACATGATTCGTCGCGCCTCCGTCGTCGGCGTCGACGCCTTCTTCGCCACCTGGAGCATGACGGCCGAGCCGGTTCGCTGGACAGCGTGCACTTTGCGCAGCACGACGTTGAGCTGGACGCGCCACCCAGATGTCTCAACGATGATGAGCCGCTGCCCCGTCAGCACGACAACGAGCGCGTCGGTCTGGCCCTCCTGTTGCAGCACGTCGCAGTGGAGCAGCGGCTCGAGCAAGTATTTCCCATCCTCTGCCGACTGAAGCACGTGCTTTGCGAGCGCCTCGGCGAGCGAATACGCCGTGATCTGCGCGGCGTGGCCGAGCGACACGCGCGCGGTACCGTGAAGCATACGCGGCGGCCGCACGCGGCCGACGCGCGCCGAGTGCGTAGCGCGCTCCTCGCCCTCGCCACCGAGTGTCTGCATCGCACCCGCAGCCGAGTCGGCGAACTGGAGCACGCCGGCAATCGGCCGGATACCCGCGCCGACGATTCCCTTGCCGACGCCGAGAGTGAAACCGCGCACACCGTCCGTGCGCGCGCCCTTGATGGGGTCAAGCACGAGCCCCGTGACGCCAAAGAGCACGCCCTTGCCAAGGCCCGCCGTACCCTGCAGCAGCAGCCGCCCACCCGTCTGCGCAGATGCCACCGGCGTGGATGCTGACGACATCGCGAGCGCGGCCAGCGCGCGGTCGGTGCCACGCAGTGCTGCCTTCGTCATCTTGCCCGTCGTGTTGATCGGCGCGAGCATTGCGTTCTTCGCGAATGACGCGCCGCCCTCGACCATCGCCTGGCCGAGCCGCCGCGGCGAACGCACGACCGCCTTCGCCGGCAGGTAGAATAGGTCCTTGACACCAACGCCGAGCGATCGTACGAGGCCGATCGGGTCACCCAGCATGTCAACCTGCAACACGACACGGTGAAGCTGGCGGAGTGCCGCGAACTTGTAATGGTCGCCAATCGACGCGGCGAGGTCGTCGGCGGTGCCGAAGAGCGTATCGCGGTGCAGTGCAGCGAGGCAGATCGGTGCTGCGTCAATGTTGGGGATCGGCAGCGCACCCAGCTCGCCCCAGTTGTTGTTGTGGCGGAAGGTGAGGTTGACTTTCACCGGATGCAGTTCGAGCCGCTGGAAGTACCACATGCGTTGCGGCGCGCCGTACCTGAGAAGCTCAACTTCGCGTTGGCGCACAGGCCTCCCGCCTTTCTGAGGCTTCGCGCGGTCGAGCATCCGGACGAGCTTCGGCAGACCAGCCGCGACAGTAAGGTCGAGGAGGCTCTGGATGAACGGCGGCTCGAGGGCTACGTCAAGCTCGAGCAGTCTGAAGGAGACGAGGTCCCACCAGTCAACGGCGCCACCTGCCTTTCTCAACTGCTTCGAAATCGACAGGTGTACCGCAGGCGGCTGCGCGTCGGCCGGCTGCTCGGCGCGGCGCTGCGCGTCGGCGAGAGAAAGCACGGCGGGGAGAGTGGCGGTGGCCTGCTGATGGTCGATCTGGAAGGAGAAGAGGAGAAGCTCGACAGTCGCCGACCGCTGCGACAGCACGATGTCAGCGGTGAGCTGCGTCAGCGACAAGTAGACAAGCTCCTCACCAACACCTGCGTGGACGAGCGAGACGCCGACACCGCCGAGCGAAAGGCCAAGAAAGGTGTGCGGCTCCTCGGCGACAGCGGCTGAGAGCGGGGCGACCGGCGCGTCCGAAATCGTGAGCACGCGCACGCCTTCCTCGAGCGTAACCATCGCCCACGCGATCGGCGCCGCACCCTTGCTGCTACTGCCGGCTGATTGCGGCGCGAGAGGAACTGGACGCATCAGAGAGTCGAGTGCGAGGGGCTGCTTCTCGACGAGCACATGCTCTGTCACCGACCGCACGATTCCGGCGCCCTCGGATCTCGCTTGCTCACTACTGTCTCCGTGGCTGCCGTCATCGCCGCCGGTATCATCACGGCCATTCCCGTCTCCACCTCGGAGCAGGTCCAGACGCACACGCGGGACGGTGACCTCCGTCTGTATCCACGCAACCGAGACCAGTAGTGAGTGGTCCAGGGACGACTCCGCCCAAGCGTACGCCGCCTCGCACTTTGGCACGACCCGGTGTCGGCGCCGCTCCGCCCCTCTTTGCGCGCAGGTGCAAACGTACGACGTCGTGTTGACAATCTTGATCGGCGGCGGCGCTGGTGGCGCCGCGTCGAACGTCACCTGGAGGCAAGCGCCCTCGAGCTTCACCTCGACCATAACACGGAGGAGCGACCGCCACCACGCGCTCTCCGCAGCCGGTGTTTGCGAATCTCCGTCGTCGGGTGCAACGCCCTGCTCGCAATGCACGGCGAAATACCCGACAGAGTCGATTGGGAAGCCTCCCGACCAGCCCTCGTCGGCGTTGCCAGGCACGTACCCAGTCTGACCCGGGACGGGACGTACACGAAGAAGCGTCTCCTCGCGCGGGTGAGGCCAGTGGAAGGGCGACCGTTCGCCGGAGGCAAGGGGCACGCCAGGCTGCGAAAGACGTCGGCCGCCGGCCGGCGCGCACTGCTCACACTCGAGAGCGATTCCCAGGCGGTTGTGCAACCAGAAGCGTTGGACAAATGTGACGACCTTCGTGCGACCGCTTGCTGACGCTCCCGCCCCCGTCGGCAAGGCGCCTTCGGAGACGAGCGGTGCGATTGACACTGCGAGGTCGTAGGGCCCCGCGCGGAAGGAGCGCAACGTTACGCCGAGGGTTGGTCCTGTGTGCAGCGAAAACGGAGGCGACCAGTTGCCCCGTCGGCGGCCAGCCCCACCGCTGGCGCTCTCTTCACCCTCTCCGCCTCCTCCGCCGCCGCTACCGCCGTCGCTGCCATCGCCGGCGACGCTGGCGACGCCGCCCGGGACGAGCTTTGACGGGAGCAAGCGCGAGGCGGCGGATGCAGCGGCACTCGCAGTGGCCGCATCCTCGGCGAGGGTGGCGAGGGCGCCAAGAGACTTCATGTGCTCTGCGGCTACGCGGACAGCGAGCAGATTCTTCGAGCCGCGCGCCACGGAATACATGAGGGTTTGCGCGTCGGAGGCGAGCTCCTCGCCTTCGTCGGCGTCGAGGGTAGATGTCGATGCATATGAGGACGCACCATCGGAGATGAGCCGTGCATCTTCCGCCTCAAAGAGCCGCGATTGGTCGGCTGTCGCCGCCTCCGAGCCCTTGGCAATACTCTCGTCGAGGGTGAGCTTCTTCCCCTGCTTGAACTGCAGAGTAAGCCCCGAGCTGTTGACGAGCCAGTGCGTCACATACGCCTGTAGCACGTGGCGCGTCCGCGCGCACGACGAGCGGTGCTGTAGCAGGACGCGCAGCGCCTTCGTCGAAGACACGAACGGCCGGAGTCGCACCATCTCCAGCCGGTCAGATGTGGTCGTCGGTGAAAGGTCGACCGGGCTCGACCATGCGTAGCCGGGTAGACGAAGCTGCAGCCCATATTTGCTGCCAGGCGCGAGCGAGTGGAAGTCGTGCACGGCCTCGGGCGCGAGCTCTTCGTGAGCGAGTGTCTCTTGCGCGCCAGAGGTGACGAGGCGCCATTCGAGCGGGTAAGGGAGCAAATTGTGCAGCGCCACCGGGGCCTGTAGCAGCATCGTGAATGGCGCGCCTGTTGACCACGGTGTGCGCACCGGGTAACGCCAGCATGAGGCGGCAAGTTGCGTGCCTGTGTGCAGCTCGAGCGGCAGCAGCACGTGCGGTGTTGCCGGCTGCGAGACGCGATCGAGGAAGCGCTCGGCCGGCAGCTCCAAAGTGTCGGTGGGGAGCTCGCGAGGCGCAGCGAGCGAGTGCTCGCCCTTTGTGAGCGCGAGGAGTTGTGTAATCGTCTGCAGCGCGTGTGTGCGCCCCTGCAGGAAGGTGAAGCGCTCCTCCGTCGACGTCGACGTCACGGTAATCGAGTTCGGCGCGGGAGACTCGGAGGCTTCCACGGCGACGATTTCAGCGGCCGCATACACCGCACGCGTCTCCTTGCCAAAGAGCTTGCCCGCGAAGCATAGGTAGTGCTGCGAGACGTACAGCTTGCCCTTTGAAGAGCCGTCGGCGTGAATGAGCGCACATGCATACTCGTGCAGCACGCACTCGCTTGCCTCTGCCTGCAAATTGAACTTTGCGCGAAACTTCTCGTTCTCATCGCCGAGCTCGCGTGCGAAGCCACTGGCGATATTCGCGTGCTGCATCACCAGCCGCTCCAGCAGGTGGCGTGACTCGTTCGCTGCGCCGAAATTGATCAACGTCATCGTTCGCGGCTCCGGCTGCGCCATGCCGCTTGCTCCGCTCGACGCAGCGACGCCTCCGTCGGCTGCGATGTAGTGCACGACAAAGCCTTTGTTCGCGGGCAGTTTCCCAGCCCGCTTCGCAAAGGAGACGATGCGTGTGTACGCCACTGTGAGGAGCCGCGCCTCGCGCTCTTTCCCGCCGAACTGGTCAGGGAGCTTCACGCGCGACTTGAAGTGAAGTGAGTGCGAGCCAACAAATAGCTCGCCCGCGAGCTCCTTCTTCTCGACGAGAGAGCACGAGAGCGCGCGGACAAGGAACTCGTGTCCGGGCACCGCGAAGGCACCTCGCCACGCCGCTTCCTCCTCCGCCGACGCGCGATTCTCCTCCGTGCATAGGAAAGGTCCAAGCCAGACCACCGGCCGCGCACGCCCCATCGCGATCGCCTCATCCACCTCGTTAAGCGCCACCTGCACCTGCGCCGCACTCGCGCCGACGCCACAGTCGGTGATGCGCAGGCCACCGTCGAGGTGCGATTCGGCGACGGCGAGCTGTTCTCCGGCGGCGAGCACGCCAAGGTGCTTCATCGGCGTATGCGGCAGCTCAAGGTCGACTGCGAGGGTGCGCTGCGTCTGATTGACGACGGTTGCCATTGACCGCAGCGTCAGCCGCGTGCCGCGATCGTGGAGCTCGACGTCGCACACAACGCTGCGGGCGAAAGGCTGCAACAGCCCCGCAGGCGGCCCAGCTGCGCGCTCCAGCCGCAGCACGCTCGTTCCTGGCTGGTTGACAACGACACCGTTGACGGGACGCCAACCGCGCTGTCTCGAGATCGGCTGGATGGTAATCGCACGCGGCGCGTCCTCCTGCCAATCGCGCTGGCGTGAGACATCACCGTCCCAGAACCGAAGAAGCGCTGACTCCCCGGGTTGCAACACGAGCGACGATGGCCCGCGCGCAACCCCGCCCGTGCTCGCCCGCTGGGTGGAGACGACTCCAGAGCATGACCGCCCTTCGCTGTCGCCGCAGTAGGTCCGGCCGGTGCTGCGGGTAGAGCTGGATCCTAGCTGTGAGGACATGGGCGCCGCGTCGCGCGTGCCGTCATCCGCCCAGTATGCGAGCGGCTCGCCCGTCAGGTTGAGCAGCGTGTACGGGATGCACCCTGCATTCGCCGCTGCCTCTTCTTCCGTCGCCGCCGCCGCAGCGAGTGCCTCAATTCCCACCGGAGCGTTCGCCGTCGCGACGCAGTCACCGCCCGCACGGCGACGCGCCTCCGCCGCCGCGAGCAGAGACGCACTGGGCGCAGGCGCGGGTGCGATGGCGGCGAGGACGGCGACAAGATTATCATGGAGCGCAAGGAGCATCTTGTCCGAGACGTTGACGTTGACCGTGGTGGGTACCGCCAGGTTGACGGTGCTCAGCTCACCTGCGCGCGCGGTGAGGACGACGGCGAACGACTCGACTAGTGGCTCCCAAACGAAGAGCGCGGCGTGATACCAGTCAATGCGGACCGGGACCACAGCCTCGACGGCGAGCGGCATCGACGCCCCATGTCGCTCCATGGTTAGGGTGACCGCTTGGCTGCCCTCCACCTCACCCACCCTAATCTGCAGCAGCGGAAGTGCGCGCACCTCCTGTGAGAGCAAGGTGAGCTGGACAAAAGGCACCGTGAAAAGCACTGTCAGCGTGCCATCCGCTGACGATGTTGAGCGCGTGTCCGCCATCCAAGAAGCTGATACAGGCTGCAGAGCGTCGAGGGACACGCGCTGCATTGCGGCGACCCAGTGGGCGACGGCGGCGTGGGCGAGCGTAACGAGCGGCAGGGAGGCCGACAAGCGGAAAGCTTGATATAGTACGGCAGACACCTGCTGCGAAGCAGGTTGGCTCGGCGTCGCGGCTCGCTTGGTCACATTGAGGTCCAACGCGAAAGATTCGAGAAACGAGGGCTGCTCATCGGCGGCCCCAGGTATGACAGTGACATCGAAGGAGACGCCGGTGGCGCGCAACCGGTAGTCTGACGGCGTGAGCAGGGCGTGCGCGGCGGGCGGTGCCTCGTGCAGCCCGCCGTGGCTGAGACACGAATAGGAGTGTCGCAGCTGCAGCACAAGTTGCTCGACGCCCACTCCCGAGGCCGCCGCTGCTGAAGGCGCCGCTGAAAGCGACGCTAGCGACTGCGCCGTTGGCGGTGACTTGGAGAGCTCGATGGTCGCGTCAAAGTGCATGACGAGCAATTTCGCATCTGGACTGCAGTCACCCGCCGTTGCGGGGTCGGCACCAGCGCTCGCGATGGCGGCGTTGGCCTCATCTTCACCCAAGCCCTGCGATGGGGTCCGGCGTTGCGTCGCACCGCCGCTGCCGCTCCACATCAAGGACGCAGCCGTCGTCGCGCGCCGTGGCGCCGATGCGGACGGGACGGCGACTCGCGCAACCGCGCGGCCGACGCCGTCGTTGCTGGCGGCCGTCGACTGCGCAGGCAGGTCGGCGGCGGAGTGCTGCGGCAAGCTCTGCGGCAGTGCAAGTTGGACAAGGGAGGCATGTATACTCACACGCTGGCCGAGGTAGGTCTTGGAAGCGGTTGCTGACCGCTTACGCTCTTTCAGCAGGGCGAAGCATGATGGTCCCGCCGCCAGACCGAACTGAGCGAGGGCAAGCGACGCGGTGGGCAGCAATGAGATGCATTGCGAGCCGGCGTCGACTGAGATTTCCTCCGCTTGCTCGCCACCTGTGACGATGTGAACGCTCACCGGGTTGGTCGATCCACCGGCGGCAACGTTGCGGACCGCGCTTCCGTCGACGGTTTTCGACGTGGCCACCGGCGAGCGTTGGAGGTTCAGCGAGCCGCCGTCTGCCGCTTGCATCGCGCGCGCGGCCGCGGCACAGGATGCGATCGGAGGTGCGAGCAGCTGCTGCCAGACTTGCGGTGGCCCAGAAGCGCCACCATCGGCGTCGGCGTGCACCGAGACGGCCATTACCGAGATGCCGATATCAGAGACACCGTCGACTCTCTTTTTGACGTCGACAGCAGTGTCGTGGAGGAGAATGCGGAGAAAGGGGGGCGCAGCAGCGGTGGCATGCAGCCACAGAGCGAGCTGGGCAGCGCGCACCGATACGGCAAGCCCGATGCATGAGCGCGCTTGGACGGGCTTCGTCGGATCGGGCGGTGGGCGGTACGAGCGCGAGAAATTGTCGAGCCATACGGCGATGAGCAGCCGCAGATCGTTCGGTTGCAGTCCAACGTGCAGAGTGTGAAGTGTCGAGCTGATAGCGAGCTCGAGGAGCGGCTGACCGAGCGCTGCTGCCTCGCCCTTCTGAAGAGGCTTGCGTAGCTCGAGCGAGATTTCCGCCGTCTTTTCCATCATGGGGAGAAGGCTGCGCACCAGCTGCTTGCTGCCGCCGCTTACGCCCATATCGTCAGCGGCGACCGGGCGCGCAGCGAAAGCGCGCACATTCTTCGCTTTGACTACGATGAGGTCGGTCAGGATTGGTTGTAGCAGAGGCGCATTGCCGACGGACGCCTCGTCACACAGCGTCTCGACCGCCCCCTCTCCCGCCGTCGGAATCCGTACTAGGGCTGCCGGCACGCGCACGCGCCAGCGCGGCATCTTGCTCCCGTGCGCGCCGGGCCGAATTGCTGCTTTCATCCTTGACAAAGGCCGCTTGATGCATCTGTCGATAAAGTCGATCGTTTGCATTAACACGTCGTTGCGCAGTTCGAAAGCGATGGGCTCGACATCGACAGTGACATCGAGTGCGCCCGAAGCAGGCTGCAGTAGATGCACCGCCGCAGACACGGAGGTGGGCGGAGCGCCGCCGGCGACGGCGGGAATCGGCGTGACCATCGCGAATGTGCTGCGTGCCGGCGCGTAGGTGCCGCTCGAGGTGGGAGAGCGCACCTCTCGCAGCAGAGCGCTTAGGTCGAGATGGATGTCACCGGCAGGCGAGAGGTGAAGCGCGACGCCCACAGTGCCTGCGGTTACGCAAACGAGTGACGGCGGCGCTAGCGGCAACGGCGACAGGCCAGCTGACGCTCCGGGCTCATCCTCAACATTGAGCCGTAGCTCTACGGCGCCAACGGTGCCGTCGAGGGACATGCTGAGCAACTGTGGTGCTTCAGCTGCAGGTACAGCAGCGGCAGAGGCGGCGCGGGCTGCAGAGGCTGCGGGGGCTGCGAGACCAGCAGCAGCGGCAAGCGACGGGAGCAGGCCGATCCCGAAGTCGACGAGGGCGTCGACCAGCGATGGATTCCATTGGAGGCCGACAGAGTCACACGCCAGGCGGAGGCGCACGTCAACCACGCCCTCAGACTTCGTCACCTCGCCACTGAGCAGCGGATCGCTACTGCCCTCGACCGCGCCGTAATCGCCGTCATGTCCAGCAAAAAAGTCGGGCGGTCCCGTCGACATCGGCACTGCTGACAGCGCGCCGGCACTCGGCGCCTCCGCAAACACCTCTCCTTGTGCCGAGATGAATACCTTGGACGTTGATTCGACGGACGGGGGCGGTGTGGGTGTGCCGCGAGTGGGAGGTGGCACCGAGGTGACAGGGGACAGGGGAGCCGGCATCGACACTGGTTCTAGCGGCGGGGGCGACGTGTGCAGTGGGCAGAGCCGCAGTCGTAGGCCTTGCGAGAGCGGCGGCGCGGCGGCGGCACGTAGCTGCACGATCGAAGCACGCTCGAGCGCGACGAAAGGCCTCGCGTCTCGTACCTCTACTGAGGCAACGCTTGCCTGCAGCCGCGCGCTATCAGCCGCCACTTCCGCATGGAGCTGCATCGCGTCCATATGCACCGTGAGGAGGTCGGCACGCGCCGCCTCGCCCACTGCCACCGTGCTCGGCTGGGCAGCGTGGACGCATAACACAATGCTTGCGAGCTCGACGCGTGCATCAACGGATGGAGGCCTTGAGGGAAGGCTGCCGACAGAGAGTGCCGGTGTGTGGCCAGCGGCTTCCGGGTAGCAGTGCACGGTGGCAGCGGCGGGGGGCGCGGACTGCGGCCGGGCAACGGTAGGTGCGCCGGAGGAATCTCGGATCGGCGCCGCGCCAAGCGAGCTTACGACGTCAGCCAGTTTGGCAAGCTGCACAAGCGCATAGGACCAAATGTGAACTCGCAGCGCGGGTAGCGCACCCACCAGGCGCGCCACGTCCACCGCCGCGAGGGCGCGGCCACCTGCAGCGGCAGCGCGCAATGCGGATGCTGGTATTTCGATGTCAAACGGCAGCTCGAATGGCTCGAGGAGAGGTATCGACGCGGCGTGGAGTCGGTCGTGGACCTCGACGACGGAGGGCGCAGCCGAATGCTCGTCCGATACGAGACGTGCGGCAAGGTCGAGTGTGGAGCTTAACAGCTCGAGTGTGAGCGACGCGCCACGCATCCGAGCCGGTGGAGACGTAGTACCACCGCCGACGAGTGACGCTTGTGACGGCAAGCGGCGACCACTGGGCGGCGTTGCGCACTCAGCCGCGGACAGTAGAGAGAGCGCGCGCACCGGTGACTGGAGGCGCTCGTTTGAGTGGAGCGGCGCGTCGTGTGGCGGCGCCACCGAGCCCAAGATGTGCGGCACTGCCGAAGGCTCATCGAGCAACGCCGAGTCCTCGAGATCGATCGACACTTCAACGAGTTCGGCTCCCTCGGTCTCTCGCCGCTGCAGCGCCCCGCTCGACGACGAGGCGGACGCCGTGCGCGAGCGCGGCGGCGCCACCGGGGTCACGTCGCTGCCCAAGGTCATTCTGCGTGCAGGCAGCGGGGGGTCTCGAGCGCCGAGCGCTTGCATCAGAGCTCGTTCGGAGGTGAAAGCGAGACCGATGCCAACATGCACCCAGAGCCGCAAGGCACTTGCCGTGTCGTTGTGACTGTCGTCATTTCGGGCGCCGGCGAAGGTCGGCATCGCTCCACTGAGGTGGAGGTGAAGGCGAGGCATTCGCAAGACGGGGACGCTGAGCTGGGACGCCTCGGCGATCACTGGCGGCGGTGGCCTCGCGTCGAGTCGAGAGAGTGGCAGCTCCGCTGCCGTCAGGACCACCACCAGAGGCTGAGGCATGTCGAGCTGCAGACTTAGCTGCGCACCAGCGACCACCGTGGCAGCCTCGCCGTCACTCGCTCGCTCTGCCTGCGCCAGCGGCGGCCTGCCGAGGGTACCAACGGCAGCGGCGGCCTCGGCGGCCTCGATGGCGCCGATGGGAAGGGCGGAGAAGGAGTGGGGCCCAGGCAGGACGATGCAGCGACCGAGCAAAAGGATCTGCTGAGCCAGGCCGAGCTCGAGAACAAGGGTGAGTGGACAGCCAACGCATGCCGCCGCGCCGCCGCGAGGTGGCGTGTCCTCGGGAGCGTCGAGATGGGCCGTCACCTGCAGAAACGGCGCAGCCGCCGACGACGTAGCGACGCGACCCCGGGTGTGCGAGCCGCTGCCGGCACGCCCTCCATCCCGGCGCGCCGAAATGCCAGCGAGAACACAGCATGGCGGCAGCACGGCGCCGGCAGCGTGGCGATTCACCTCGAGCGCACGAGCGCCGGCGGATGCCTCTGTTGAGTGTGAGAGTTGACCAAGGCCGCGGAGCACGAGCGAATGCTTCACGTCCACCGTCAGCCCCGACAGAGCACAAGAGAGCGCTTCCCCGTCTAGCAGGCCGACGGCCGCGGAGATGGCAACAGCAGTGATGCGAAGCGAGACGTCGAGTCGCAGCCTGGAGCCGTCACCCAGCGACTGGCCGGCACCGTCGTCGCCGCGGGGCGTCGTGGACCGTAGCGACGGTAGCGGTGGATCACGGCCGACCACCGGGCCCTGAGGCGACAGTGCGGCAAGGCTCGGGCGTCCGGTGGGAGAGGCACGGCCGCTCCGGTGCAGCGACGAGATGCGGCAGTCGACTCGACGTCGTAAGTCGAGAAGCTCCGGGAGTTCGAGCTGCTCCTCGAGCCGGTGGACCGCCTCGATAGCGACCGCCCGCGATCTCCGAGAAGACGACGAATCAGCGCGCCCGGCGCCATCAACCCCCGAGGCGGCGAGAAGAGCAGCTTCGTACTCGCCCCGCAGCCGGGCGCGCTCGCGCAGCCCACGCCAGGAGCAACGTGAACGTTCAGCGGCGATGTCGCAGCGGACGGCGGCGCTCGCAAACGCCCACCACTCGCGCGGCATGGCGCGCGGACCAGCGACGGGGCGGAGTGCACGGTGGCGCTCGAACACGGCGGCGTGGGTGGCGCGGTGGGCGGCAAGGACGAGAAACTGAAGCTGCGCGACGCCTAATTCGAACTGTAGCTCGCCCACATGAAGCCCGCCGTCGACCTCGATAGCAAGCGGCTGCGTGTGCGCCTCCGCTGCGGGCGGCCAGTGAAGCGTCGTCGCCACATTGGCGCACACGGTAAGAGGTCGCAGGATCGCTTCCTCGTCCTCCTTGCTCTCACCCGCGGCGGAGGCGGCGGGGTGGTCGTAGCTGCTTGAGCCAGCGCTTGCCGAATAGCTGACGCTGACCAACGCGTCAAGCTGCCAGAGGCAGCGGTGCATCTGCGACTCGCTCCGCCGGACGAAGCACGCGAGCAGCGACGGAAGCGACTGCTGCCGGTGGCAGCGGAGCTGAAGCGATGGTATAACGAGCTGCACTGCCGGGCCTCCGGGTACCTCGTACCGCACGCGCAAGTCCGTCACGCTGACGTGCAAGTTGCGCAGCAGCGCGTCGACGAGCGCCTGGTGCTGCGACGCGTCGAGCGGCACGGCGGCTGCGCCCTGTGCACCGCTAGCAGCCTCGCCGACTGGCGGCAGCCTCCGCTGTTTGAAACGTTGCTGCCAGTGCCGCTGCCGCTCGGCGTTGAGCGGGGCGGCGTGTCGCGGCTGCAGAACGACGCACAGACCGTCGAGGCGCACGATGAGCGGGCCGTCGTCCGAGCCACTGCTCCACGGCATGAGCACCTCAAGCTTGCCGATCGTTGCCGAACGTATCGCACAGGGCAGCCCCCAGCCTTCAGTCGCTCCCGGCTGCAGCGCAAGGTCCTGCAGCTGCAACCGGCCGCCGCGGAGCTGCACATCGAGGTTGGAAGATGAGAAGTCGGCGAGAAGCTCCTTCAGCTTGCGATTGACGTAGAATGAGATGACGCCCTCGAGTAGCGACCCCATGGGCTTGCTTGCAGCCGACGCAAAGGGCGTGCCCTCAGCGGACGCAAAGGGCTTGCTTGCAGCGGACAGCACCACTTCCTACTGCTGTACGAGGTGAGTGAACACCTACTGTACGGACACGAAAACACGATAAACAGCTCTAATCCGAAAGCCTACCCAGCGTGGG
>MDSV01038613.1_pt1 | contig 14347 bp, 14 predicted proteins | sample 810851 | NCBI WGS metagenome assembly MDSV01 (sample SAMN05326640, study PRJNA326480) | marine metagenome | isolation source: seawater | place: Atlantic Ocean: North East | collected 2012 | reverse complement strand
TATCCATATCGAATCAAATTGATTATGAAGTTAGTGTTTGATATTTACAAGTAATATTTCATGCATCATTTAAAAATTTTCATAGAATTGACTAGATTAAATAAACCAATTGGTTTTATGCTTTTGTTTTGGCCTTGTTCGTGGGGTTTAGCCTACGCTTATTCTAATAAACAAAATTTAGATTTATTTATACATTATTTGATTTTATTTTTTTTAGGCTCAGTTTTAATGAGAAGTGCGGGATGTATAGTAAATGACATTGTTGACAGAGATTTTGACAAAAAAGTTCAACGTACAAAAAAAAGACCAATAGCATCTGGAGCAATATCTATAAAACAATCAGTTTTTTATGTAACTATATTATGCTCAATGGCATTCTTAATTTTAATACAGTTTAATTTTATCACTATTTGCCTTGGTATTGGGTCGATGGTGTTAGCCTTTACTTACCCTTTTATGAAAAGATTTACTTATTGGCCTCAATTATTTTTAGGTATAACTTTTAACTGGGGAATAATAATGGCTTGGAGTTCGATACATAATAATATTTCCATAGAAATTGTTCTACTTTACTTATCAGCCATATTTTGGACATTAGGCTATGACACCATTTACGGAGCTCAAGATATGTCAGATGATGAAATAATTGGACTTAAGTCCACTTCAGTAAAATTTAAAAAAAATATTAAGTTATTTGTAAGTATTTGTTACACAACGTCTGCTTTATTTTTAATTTTTCTTTTTCAAAAAAAAATCGGTCTAAATTTATCTTTTTTATTAATTTTATTATTTATCATTAATCTAATATTTCAGATATTTAAATTTGATAAGAAACAACCGAAGAAATGCCTAGAAACATTTAAACAGAATAATCTTGCAGGTTTGTTTTTATTTTTAGGAATTTACTTAAATAATTATTAAAATGAAATTCAACGAAATAAAGCCAATTTTAATTAGACTTTATAAAGATTATGTTCGAAAACATTTGGACAAAATTTTCTTATCTTTGCTTTTATCTATTATTGTTGCTGGATGCACAGCGTCTATAGCTTGGCTACTAGATCCAGCTGTAAAAAAAATTTTTATTGAAAAAGATTCTACACTAATATGGGTAATACCTCTCCTTATTATTGTGGCATTTAGCGGAAAAGGAATTTCGTTATATATTGCTAGATTAACGATTATAAAAGTTGGAGCAGAAATATCGGGAGAGGTAAATAAGCAAATAGCAGAAAATATAATAAGATCAGATATTCATACTCTAGATAATAGACATTCTGGAAAATATATTTCAAACGTAATGTATGACACTGGACAAATTCAAAATCTTGTTAGCACTAGTGTCTTAAGTTTAATGAAAGATGGTTTTTCAGTAATAGCTTTAGTTGGAGTTATGTTTTATCAAAATTGGAAATTAGCCTTTTTTGCAATGCTGATGATGCCGCTTGCTGCAGGACTCGCAAAATCATTAGGAAAACGGATTGGTAAGGCAGTCGGCCAAGCTGGTGAGGCTTCAGGTGTATTAGTGACTTTTTTATCTGAAATGTTCAAAGGCTCAAGGATGATAAGAATTTATCAAAGAGAAAATCAAGTAAGATCTGAGGCTAATGAGGTAATTAATGATGTCATTAAAAAAAATGTTAAAACATCTTCCATTCTCATAAGAGCTGCACCTTTAATGGAAACTCTCACTGGTATTATGATTGCTGGTTTCATTGCTTTTTCTGGTAAACTAATCGCAGCAGGTGAACTGGAGGTAAATAATTTCTTTTCTTTCCTGGCAGCTATGATGATGGCTTATCAACCAATAAGGTCTTTGGCTACACTTAACCTTTCTGTTTTTCAAGGGGTAACTGCGTTTAAAAGAGTGAGTAAAATTATTGATAAAGAAATTCAAATTAAGGAGGAGAAATCTCTCCCAGAACTGATTGTAAAAGAAACTAATATTGATTTTCAAAATGTATTTTTTAAATATATTACAGTAGATAAACCAACTATAAAAAATATTAATTTTTCTATAAAAGGTGGGTCTATGGCGGCGTTTGTTGGTCACAGTGGAGCGGGCAAAAGCACCATTCTAAACTTATTGCCAAGATTTTATGATCCTCAAAAAGGCCTAATAAATATAGATAATCAAAATATCTCTAAGGTTCGATTAAGTTCATTGAGAAAAAATATTTCTTTGGTAAGTCAAGACATTATACTTTTTGATGATACTATTAAAAAAAACATATCTTATGCTAAAGAAGATGCAACGAAACAGGAAATAAGTAGAGCGTGTGATTTTGCAGCAGCAAGTGAGTTTATTGAAAAATTACCACAAAAATTTGAGACTAGAATCGGGGAAAACGGTGTAAGACTTTCCGGAGGACAGAAGCAAAGAATATCTATAGCTAGAGCGATTTTAAAAGAGTCTCCGATTATTTTATTAGATGAAGCTACCTCATCACTGGATGCAGATTCAGAAGAAATAGTTCAAAATGCAATAGTCAATTTAACAAAAAATAAAACTACATTAGTCATCGCTCATAGACTTTCTACTATACATAATGCAGACAAAATTTTTGTTGTTAAAAATGGTGAAATTATAGACACAGGGAAACATGAGTCTTTAATTAAAAACTGCGACGAATATAAGTCTCTTTATCAGAAACAATTAAAATAGAATGTTTTTAGTATATAGAGCTTTGACAACTTTAATTTATCCATTTTTAATTTTTTTTATTTATTTTAGAAAATTGAAAAAAAAAGAGGACTCTTTAAGATATAAAGAAAAAATATTTCCTTCCTCTTTTAATATTGATAAAAAAGAAAAATTAAAATTAATTTGGTTTCACGCTGCTAGTATAGGGGAATTTAAAAGTATTATCCCTATAATTGAAAAACTAGATGGAGATAATTTTCAATTTTTAATTACAACAACAACTTTAAGTTCTGGCAATCTAGCTAATGATAAATTAAAAAATCTTAAAAATACTTCACATAGATTTTTACCTCTAGATGTAAACTTTTTAATCAATAAATTTATTTCTATGTGGAAACCAAGTGCAATATTTTTAGTTGACTCAGAAATTTGGCCAAATTTAATTCATATTGCAAAAAAAAATAAGATACCTATTGCATTACTTAACGCAAGAATTACGTTAAAAACATTCAATAGATGGATGATGTTCCCAAAAACTGCAAAAAAAATTTTCAACTCATTCAATTTATGTTTAACATCCAATTCGGAAACAAAAAATTATCTAACAAAACTTAGTGGAAAAAATATTTTCTTTAATGGAAATATAAAGTTTATAAATAAATCTCCACATAAAAGTGAGCAAAATTTGTTTAAAAATTCACTTCCAAAAATTAAATTTTGGCTTGCTGCAAGCACTCATAACATAGAGGAGGATTTTTGTTTAAAAGTTCATTTGCGATTAAAAGAATCATTTAAAAATATAAAAACAATAATTGCCCCACGTCATATAGAAAGAATTGGACAAATAAAAAATCTTTGTGAAAAAGCCAATCTTAGCATTCAAATTCTTAGTAAAAACGATCAAATAGAAGAGGATAAAGAATTAATAATAATCAACTCTTTTGGTATTTTAGATAATTTTTATGAGTTTGCTAAAAGTGTTTTTATAGGAAAATCTCTTGTTGAAAGTCTCAAAGGTGATAGTGGTCAGAACCCTATTGATGCTGCAAAATTTGGATGTAAAATTTATCATGGTAGATACGTTTACAACTTTGAAGAAATTTATAAAATTCTCGAAAGGAACAATATTTCTAAAAAAATTGAAGAAGTTGATCAGCTTGCAAATTATATTATTAACGACTTGCGGGATAAAACTAATGAAAACAAAAATCTAAAATTAATTGAAGATATTGGTACGCAAACACTTAGTGAAACGCTTAAAAACATTAACCACTATATAATGAATGAAATTAAATAAACCTAAATTTTGGGAAAAAAAAAATATTATTTCAATCTTATTGTTACCTTTATCAATAGCTTATCTACTAATATTTTCTTTAGTTAAAAAAATTACAAAACCAAAAGAATTTAATATTCCAGTTTTATGTGTAGGTAATATTTACTTGGGTGGTACCGGTAAAACACCGACTTCTATTTTCATAGCTGATGAAATATCAAATCTTGGAAGGAAACCTGTAATATTAAGAAAGTATTACAAAGATCAATTTGATGAATACAATTTGATTAAAAGTAAATTTAGAAATTTAATAATAACTAGAAATCGACAAGATGGAATAGCCGAAGCTGAAAAACAAAAATATGATGCTGTTATTCTTGATGATGGTTTTCAAGACTTCAGGATTAAGAAAAACTTAAACATAATATGCTTTAATACAAATCAACTAGTTGGAAATGGTTTTATTCTACCATCAGGTCCACTAAGAGAAAGTTTAAATTCTCTTAAAGATGCAAATATTATTTTAATTAATGGCGAAAAAAATTTAGAATTTGAAAAAAAAATATTTAATATAAATAAAAGCCTCAAAATTTTTTATTCTAATTACAAGGCTATTAATGTGGACCAGTTTAAAAACAGAGATTTACTTGCAATCTCTGGTATTGGAAATCCAGAAAATTTTATTAAAATTTTAAATATAAACGATTTAAGTATTAAAGAACATAAAATATTCCCTGATCATTATGAATTTACTAAAACCGAATTTGAAAAAATTGTTGAAACAGCAAAAAATAAAAATTATCAAATAATTACTACTGAAAAGGATTTTTATAAACTCAAAGAGTTTGGTATTAAAGATTTGAATTATTTAAAACTATCTTTAGAGATAGAAAAAAAAGATGAATTTATAAAATTGATAAATAGGATATATGATAAAAAAAATTAATTATTTTATACAAGCATGTGTAGTGATTATTTTTTTTATTTTTGGTCGAATATTAGGATTAAACTTAAGTAGAAAAATTTTTTCACAGTTATTTTATTTATTAGGCCCACTATTTAAATCTAGAAAAATAATTAATCAAAATTTTATTAATTTTTCAAAAGATTTTTCTGAGCTTGAAAAAGAAAAGATTATAAAGAATATGTGGAGTAATTATGGTATGACGTTTATCGAATATATTTTCTTAAATTATTTTAAAAAAAGTAGTGATTACATTGAAATTAGTGGAGAAGAAAATTTACCGTCAGAAAAAAACTCAAGGCCAGTAATATTTATCTCAGGTCATTTTGCAAATTTCGAATTAATGTCTATGGAAATTACAAAAAAAAAAATTGACTTAGCTACTATTTACAGGCCATTAAATAATTTTTTTTTAAATCCTTTTATGGAATATTTAAGAAAAAAATATATTTGCAAAAATCAAATTAAAAAAGGTATTAATGGAGTTCGTGACACGATCCAACATATAAAAAAAGGTCGTTCGATTGCTCTTATGATAGATCAGAGGGTAAGCGAAGGTGAATTAGTTGCTTTTTTTAATAAAGAGGCGCTTACAACAACTCTTCCAGCACAACTCGCCTTAAAATTTAACTTAAAAATAGTTCCAGTTTTTATTCAGAGGAACCAAAATAATACTTTTAAAATAGAATTTCAGAAACAAATTAATCCAGAAGATTTTAATACAAAAAATGAAATTACAAAGATTTTAAATAAAACCTTAGAAAAAATGATTAATAGAAATCCTAATCAATGGATTTGGACTCACAATAGATGGAAATAATTATTTTTTTTTAGAATTTTTAAATCTTTCATTCACCTCTATAGGTGAAAAATAAGCTTCTTGTAATTCAACATTCCAATAATTTAGATTTTTAAGCGGTATTTCTTTTCTTGATATTGCGCACAAAACATAATCGCCCTCTTCTACAATTTCAAAATAATTGTGTTTAAAAATAAGTTTAGCTTTTTTTTTAACCATCAATAAATTATACAATATATAAATTGTCATGAATATTGGATTAATTGGTAGCGGAGGAAGAGAACACGCTCTTTGTAAAAAATTAAGTGAGTCTAGAAAAGTTGATAAAATTGTTTGTTTTCCAGGAAATGCGGGGACTTCAAATTTAGCAACAAATATCGATGTGGATATTTTAAATTTCAAGAAAATTTTAAAGTTATTAAAACTACATAAAATTAACTTAGTAATAGTTGGTCCTGAAGAGCCGTTGGTAAATGGAATTGTTGATTTTTTGAAAAGAAATAAAATCTCAGTTTTTGGTCCAAGCAAATATGCTTCAAAGCTTGAAGGTTCCAAGGCATTTGTAAAAAAACTTTGTCAAGAAAATGATATACCAACTGCTAAATTCAAAATTTGTCAAAAAAAGAGTCAAGTTTTGGAATTTTTAAAAAAAAGTAATTTACCTATTGTGGTAAAAGCAGATGGATTAGCTGCAGGCAAAGGGGTAACTATATGTCATACTAGAAAAAAAGTAATTGATGTTTCCTCTGCTATTTTTGCAGGTAAATTTAAATCATCAAATAAATTAGTTTTGGAGGAATTTTTAGAAGGAGAAGAGGCTAGTTATTTTCTTATTGTTGATAATAATGATTTTAAATTTTTTGGGTCAGCTCAAGATCATAAACGTGTTTACGAAAATGATAGAGGCCCTAATACAGGCGGGATGGGTGCATATTCGCCAGCACCAATAATTAATAAATCTCTAGAAAAAAAAATTATAAAAAAAATAGTAAAGCCAACTTTGAAAGCCCTAAAAAAAAAAGGACAGACTTATAATGGATTTTTGTATGTTGGTTTAATGATAAAAAAAAATGAGCCATATTTAATTGAATATAATATAAGAATGGGAGATCCAGAGTGCCAGGTTATATTGCCAAGATTAAACACAGATTTACTTAAAATTTTACAAAGTACTGTTTTAAATAAATTAAAAAAACTAAATATTAAGTGGAAAAAAGGTAAAAGCATGACTGTTGTCATGTGCTCAAAAGGTTACCCAGGAACTTATAAAAAAAATAGCTGTATAGAAAACATTGATAAAGTTAAACTTAATAACAATGATTTTATTTATCATGCAGGTACTAAAATCAAAAATAATAAATTATTCTCAAATGGTGGAAGAGTTTTAAATATAACATCTGTTGGAAATAACTTTTATAATGTTAGAAAAAAAATATTATCTATAATAAAAGAGTTAAAGTGGAAAGGTGGTTTTTATAGAAGAGATATAGGGTGGAGAGTTATAAAAAAATGAGAATTATAAGTGGTTTTTTAAAAGGAAAATCAATTAATTTCCTAAAAAATTTAATTACAAGACCACTAAAAGACTCAGTAAGAGAAAATATATTTAATATTCTAAAGCACTCAAAATTAATTAATACTAAAGTTGAAAAATCAGAAATCTTAGACCTTTATTCAGGTGTCGGTTCTTTTGGAATAGAATGTATCTCGAGAGGTGCCCGAAAAGTTACTTTTATTGATAAAGATAAAAAAGCAATAGGAGTTCTTGAAAAAAATCTAAAACAATTATCAATAAACAACAAAGGTGAAGTTTTTAATAATAAAATTGAAGTAGAGTTAGAAAAGCTAGATAGAAATAAATTTAATATTTTTTTTTTAGACCCCCCATATGCAGATAAAGATTTCACCCAAAATTTAAGTACAATAAAAAAAAATAAGTTATTTAAAACAGATCATATTGTAATTATACACAGAGAGAGAAAAAGCGAAGATAATATAGAAAATATTTTAAATACAATTCTTGTAAAACAGTATGGAAGATCAAAAATTATATTTGGATCATTTACCTAAGAAATTTCTTAGTAAAAATTTTTACTTGCTCGACCGCTGGTTGATTGAAAGGATCTAGATTAATCATTTTTCCTATCAAAACTGTTTCAAGTATGAAATAAGAAAATAACTTTCCTAAAACTTGTTCATTTACCTTATTGATTTTAAACTCTCTAAAAGGTATTTTGTTTTTCTTTAATGATAAGACCAAAGCTTCTTTTTGTGCTTCCTTAATTTTATCTAATCTTTTATTATCCAGAAAAGATCTTTTATTTAGTATCTTTTTTAAATTTATTTTTTCACTTTTTTCCTCTTGTAAGCTAAAAACATAAAATAACTTATCTTTTGGGCCATCAATATAAAGTTGTAATAAACTATGGTGGTCCTTGGGAACTGTGGAAATAATTGGAAAAAAACCTTTACCCTTTTTACCTAAGCTTTCTGCAATTAATTGCTGACACCAATAAAGAAATTTATCAAGTTTAGGGGCATAATTTAGAAATACCAAATTATTATTTTTTTTTGAATTAATTAAATATGAGAGCTTAATAGAACTTTCTTTCAAAATAGAAATATTTTTTCTTGATAGAAACTCTCTTATTTCTAATCTAAATTTTGATATATCTATCCCCATTAAATATGCAGGAACAACTCCCACTTCAGATAAAACTGAATATCTCCCACCAATGTTACTTTTATGTTCTATATAAAATAAATTAAACTTTTTTGATATTGAGAATAATAAATTATTTTTTTTCTCAGATATAATAATTATATTTTTTGCTTTTTTTTTTAAAATTTTTAGTGCAAGAAAATTTGACAGTGTTTCAATTGTGTTACCTGATTTTGAGATGATTAGAAATAATACCTTTTTTTTATTTCTAATCTTATTAAAATTAGATATTTTTTGAATATTTAAATCATTAAAAAAATAAATCTTTTTTTTTATTTTCTTTTCCAAAAAATTACTAATTGCCTCTGCACCTAATATGGACCCTCCCATTCCCACTAATGCTATAGTTTTATATTTATTAAATTTATTAAGATCATTAATTTTGAAATTAAATTTAAAATCTTTACTTAAAACGTTAAGAGTTTTTTTTTTATTTTTTATCTCATATTTTATTTCGTTGATAGATTTTAAATAATCTTTGGACAAACCTTTTTTATTTTTTTTCTCCTGGAAATTATTTTTTAAATACGGATTTTGTTTAATCACTTAGGAAGCCTTTTTAATATTGATTCCTCAACTGATGAAGAAGTACTAGATTTTATTTTTTTATTTTTATTTTTATTTATAATCTCTTTTAAAGAGTCTTTCTCCTTTTTTTTATTTTCTAGTACTGAACCTGGTTCAGGAACTTTATCCAAATCAGGTGGTAAAATTAAAGGATCTTTTTTTTTAACTAAAAACTCATCTGTACTATTAATTTTTTCATTTCTCAAAATCTTTCCAACATTACCGCAGGAAATCAAAAATATTAAAAATAATATTAAAAAGAAATTAATTTTTTTCAAATACACCTCTAGTTATGAAAATTATTACACCCATTGTAATGAATATATCTGCTATATTAAATGTAAACCAGTGAAATTCATTATAATGTAAATCAATAAAATCTGGTACAGCATTATAAACTATTCTGTCATAAAGATTTCCTAATGCACCACCAATTATTATTGCAAATATAAATCTTTCAATATTTTTAGAAATAATAGACAAATAAAAAAGTATACAAAGAATTATTATTATAAATCCTGTGATCAAATTATAAAAAATTGATGAAGTAGAACTTAACAATCCAAAACCAACACCAGTATTCCAAATTAAATTTAAGTTTATAAAATCATTTAGAAAGTAAGATCTTTCACTAAATTCATTTATTATCTTAATTTTTGAAAATCTATCTAGAAAAAAAGTCATCAAAATTAAAATTGCCAATATTCCATTTTTTTTTTTTAAAATTGAGTTTTTAATTTTTGAAAAATTCATACCGACTTTTTATTTATTTTTGTTGACTGCTTGTTCGCATCTTATGCATTTGCTTTCTAATATTTTCCAACATCTTGGACATTTCTCACCATTTGCTTTTTTCACTTCTATTTTTGTTTCTTTTTTTTCTGATTTTATTTTTTCTGCTTTAGACGTGATAAAATATTCAGCTAAGTCAATTCCTTCTAAAATATCGAAATTTTTTTCATTTATTGTAAGTTTTATTTCAGCTTCTAAACTTGAACCAATTTCTTTATTTGATCGTTTGTTCTCTATGGCTATATTAGCCTCCTGTTTTAATTTAAATAGTTTAGACCACTTTTCACTTAATTTATCATTTTTCCATTTATCAGGAATTTTCACAAAATAACTCTCATGAATGCTTGTATTATTTTTACTAATCAAACTATAAATTTCTTCAGTAGTAAAAACTAAAATTGGAGCAAACCATTTCAATAAGCTCTCTAAAATTATGTTGAGAACTTTAACGCAATTCTTTCTTTTTTTTGAATTAACTCCATCGCAGTAAAGAACATCTTTTCTTATATCAAAATAAAATGATGAAAGATCTAAAGTGCAGAAATTTAATAGTTCCTTATATAATTTATGAAAATTATAATTTTTTAAATTTTCTTGAACATTTTTATTTATAATAAAAAGTTTATGAAGAATATATTTTTCGAGTTCATCTAGTTCATTTAGATTAATTTTTTTGAATTCTTGTATTTCAAAATTGTCTTTTAAATTACCAAGCATATATCTGAAGGTGTTCCTAATTTTTCTATAAGACTCTGCATGTTGTATTAAGATACTATTATCTATTCTAAGGTCCTCAGCGTAATCAGAAGATGCAACCCAAACTCTTAGAATATCTGCACCGTAGTTTTTTAAAATGTCATCAGGAGATATGACGTTACCCATTGACTTTGACATTTTCATACCTTTGCCATCAACGACAAAACCATGAGATAAAATACTTTTAAATGGAGCTTTGCCTCTTGTTCCACACGACTCCAATAAAGAAGAGTGAAACCAGCCTCTATGTTGATCTGATCCTTCTAGATACATATCTGCTGGCCATTTTAAGTCCTTTCTTTTTTCTAAAACAAAGCTGTGTGTTGACCCACTATCAAACCATACCTCTACGATGTCATTGAGTTTTTCGAAATCATTAGAGTTATAATCTTCTCCTAAAAATACTTTAGGGTCATCTGTAAACCAACAGTCTGAGCCTTGATTCTCGTAGATAGAGGCTATTTTTTCTATCACTTTTTTATCTCTCAAAGGTTCTTTTGTTTTTTTATTTATAAATATAGGTAATGGAACACCCCAAACTCTTTGTCTAGAAACGCACCAGTCTGGCCTACCCTCTACCATTGATAACAATCTTTCTTTTCCTTTATTTGGATAAAAGACTGTATCATTAATTGCCTTAACAGCTTTACTTCTCAGATCATTTTTTTGCATTGAAATAAACCATTGAGGTGTAGCTCGATATATCAAAGGAGCCTTTGATCTCCATGAATGAGGGTAACTATGATTTAATTTATCGTTTTTAAGTAATTTATTCTGTTCCTTAAGTTTTTCTATAATTATTGGATCAGCTTTAAATATATGAGTATTAGTAAAGTAAGGTATTTCTTTTGTGTAGAGGCCTGCATTATCTACTGTATAGAGTGAAGGTATGTTGTTCTTTAAACATAAATTAAAATCATCTGGACCATGACTTGGAGCACAATGAACAATTCCAGTTCCTTGCTCCAAATTGACAAACTGAGCATCTAGCATAGGAACATCGTAATTAAATTTCATTTTAATAAATGGATGGCTACAAATTGTTCCTTTTAATTCAGAGCCCTTAAAAGTTTTCAATTCTTTAAAATTTTTAATGCCACATTCTTCTGTAATTGAATTGATTAGATTTTTTGCAACTACAATTTTTTTATCTTTAAAAAATTCAAGATCATCAATTTCTAAAACTGAATATTCGATGCTACTGTTAAATGCTAGAGCTTTATTGGCTGGAATAGTCCAAGGGGTAGTTGTCCAAATTATTACACTTGTGTCTTTTAAAAAATCTTTACTTGTTTCTTTGACTTTAAAAGCTACATATACTGTGTTCGAAGTATGGTCCAAGTACTCGACTTCTGCATCAGCTAATGCTGTTTTCTCCACTGTAGACCATAAAACTGGTTTAAAGCCTTGATATAAACTACCATCTAATAAAAATTTACCTAACTCTCTTACTATTTGAGCTTCGGCTTCATGGCTCATTGTGGAATAATAATTCTTAAAATCTCCAACTACGCCCAATCTCTTAAACTCTTTTATGTGAACATCAATCCAACTCTTCGCAAATTCTCTACATTCTTGTCTGAAATCTTTTATGGGAACTTCGTCTTTATTTTTTTTCTTTTTTTTATACTCCTCTTCAATTTTCCACTCAATAGGCAGTCCATGACAATCCCAACCAGGCACATAAACTGAGTCTTTACCATTCATTTGATGAAAGCGAGTTATCATATCTTTTAAAATTTTGTTGAGCGCAGTGCCCATATGAATATGACCATTCGCGTAAGGTGGTCCATCATGTAAGATAAATTTCTCTTTCCCTTTGGAATTTTGTCTTAATTTTTCAAATATTTTATTTTTTTCCCATTTTTTTAGAATTTCTGGTTCTTTAGTTGGTAAACTGGCTTTCATAGAAAAAGCTGTTTTAGGAAGTTGTAAAGTATCTTTAGACATTAATTTTTTTTTGCTCGGTTTATATCAATTTTTATTTGTTTTTTTAAATGTTTAAAGTTTTTAAATTTTTTCTCCGATCTTATAAATTTCTTAAAATTAACATTTATTACTTTATTATATAAATTTTTATTAATTCCAAAGATATTTGTTTCTAATAATAAATTTTGTCCATTAAATGTTGGTCTATAACCTATATTCGCAATACCTTTCTTGCTGAAACTGTCAGTGTTAACTTTTACTGAATAAACTCCTAACTTAGGAATTACGTAGCTACCAAGTCTCATGTTACAAGTAGGAAAGCCTATTTTTCGACCTCTCTTTTTTCCTTTAATTACTTTACCCTCCACAGACCAGTTTCGATTTAATAATTTATTTACTAACTTAATTTTCCCTGTCCTAATTTTTTTTCTAATAAATGTTGAAGAAATAATCTTATTATTTCCTTTATAAGGATTTGTAATTATATTTTTATAATTAAATTTTTTTTCAAATTTTTTTAGTGTATATATAGTGCCCCGGCGTTTTAAACCAAATTTAAAATTTTTACTTACGTATAAAAATTTACATTTTGTTTTTTTAAAAATTATCTTTTCAATAAATTTCTCAGCCGTTAAAGATGAAAATTTTTTATTAAATTTAATTATAATTAAAAAATCTAATTTGAATTTTTTAAGTTGTTTTTTTTTCTGATGTAATGAATTTATTCTATGATCTTTTGTTTTTTTACTGAAAAACATAACTGGAACTGGCTCAAAAGTCATAACTCCAAAAGGTAATTTTTTCTTTTTTGCTTTTAGTTTTGCTTCATTAATTACCTTTTGATGGCCTAAGTGTAATCCATCAAAATTTCCAATAGCTATAACACCATTGATATGTTTTTTATTTAAATTTGCATTATTATAAATTTTCATTACCACTTAAGCTCTTTTTGAAAAAAATTTGCTTTAACTTTATATTTTTTTAAAAGAGAATTTAACTCTGAAACATCGCTATATTCATCTCTGTGGACACCCTCAGATATAAAAACACAATCGATATTTAAATTATTAGCTCCTTTAATATCAGTTCTTAAATTATCTCCAATTGCTAAAACTTTTTCACTTGAATTAAAACACAAATTATAAATCTCCTTATAAGGTTTTCCAAAATAAATTACTTCTCCTCCTAACTGCTCAAAAACTTTTGCTACTGATCCTGCACAAAGTTCTTCGGTATCACCCCTATGCACAGTTAAATCTGGATTAGTGCAAATCAATTTTTTTGCTACATGTTTTTCTAAAAATTTTTTGTAGTATTGCAGATCATTTTCATATTTATCAAATAATCCAGTACATAAAATAAAGTCACAGTTTTCAAGATTAGATTTATTGTCTTTCACCTTTTCAAATACTGAAGTATCTCTAGGTGGTCCTAAATGGAAAAATTTCTTTCCAAATTTATTTTTATTAATTGCATACATTGCTGCTTCTCCTGAGGTCATAACATTTGAAAGATATTTAATGTCCATATTCATTTTTAATAAAAAATTGACAACTTTTGAACTAGGTCTTGGAGCGTTGGATAAGAATACAATTTTTTTTGAATTATTTTTTAATTGTTTTATGGCTTCAATAGCCTTAGAATTAAGCATTACTCCATTATGTATCACTCCCCATAAATCTATTACAAAGGTCTCATAATTAACGTAAATATCTGATAAGTGATTTAGTTCTCTCAATTTACAAATTCTTTCTTCTTAAGTGTCATAAAATATAGTATTTAGTGGTTTTTTTAATGATATTTGCCTCTTGAAATCTTATTAAAACTTACCATATCAACACTACATAAAAAATTATAGGAGAAAAACATATGAAATTTAGACCTTTGCACGATCGTGT
>MDSV01241639.1_pt1 | contig 14348 bp, 11 predicted proteins | sample 810851 | NCBI WGS metagenome assembly MDSV01 (sample SAMN05326640, study PRJNA326480) | marine metagenome | isolation source: seawater | place: Atlantic Ocean: North East | collected 2012 | reverse complement strand
TTAGATAAAGTATTGGGACATAAGTATGATCCATAAAAAACCTGTTAAACAGAGGCCATAATTTTGCAATTTTGTGAAACATTTTATAACCCAATATTTTGCCAATAACTCTAAAAGCTCTAATTAAATATTCAAATAAAGAATTATAGAAAGCATAAACACCTAAAAAAATAACACCATCCTTTTTTAATATTCTCGATAGTTCCTTTATAGCTAATGAATAGTTATGTGTGTGATGAATGACACCGTAACATACTATGAAATCAAATGAATTGTCTGGATAAGGTAACTTAAGGCAACTTCCTTTTTTTACTTTAATAAATTTGTAATTTTTTTTTAAGTTAATTATGGTATTTGGATTTATGTCACATGCATATAAATTATTAAATTTATGTTTATGAATAAATGGTAAAAATCCACCAAAAAATCCACACCCAACATCAAGAATACGAGAATTTTTCTTTAAATTTTTATTAATTTCTTTTTTAAAAATATGGTCAAATTCTAAATATTGGTATGGTTCGTTTTTATTTCTGGAATCCTTTTCTGCTATTTTTTGGATAGAAGTATAAAAAGTTCCAACACTTTTTTTTGTACCCTTAAAAGATAAATTTTTGATCATAATTTAGATTTTAATTAGGGTTAAATAATTTTTTACCAATTGTGTCCCTTATTTCTTTTACTGAAAATCTCCATATAAAAGCATCTATAAAAAAATGAAACATGTGTAAAGACAATGGAATCAAAACTAATATTTTTATAAATTCCTTATTCATATGAAATTTATAAACAATAAATGACATTATTAGCGCATATGAAATTATAAATATAATTTGGGTTAATTTTTCAGAATTTAATTTCTCTTTATGAAAATATATTTTATAATTTATTATCAAATATTGCGACCAATGTGCCCCCACTCCAATTACCATAGCGTCATACATGTGATTTACAAATAAATATGGAGAGTAAATTAAAACACCTGTAAGATTTAAAAACCTTTTTTTATAATTTGTTTTTTCACAAAGAGATATAACCGAAAGAGTTAAAACAATTAAAATTAAAAATATTTTATTTTGAATAATATTATTATCAATCAATAAAATATAGTCTTTAATAAAATTGAAAAATGAATTTTCAAATAAACCATATTTAACATTGAAAAATTTGACAAAACCCAAAAACAAAAATAACAAACTCGAGAAATAAATTAAAGTCTCATAAAATTTATTTTTACTACTATCATACAGTCTTGTAAGGCCAACTGATTGTCTTGTGACGTGTATTGCGGATGCAATAGCACCAATAAGTACAGCTAAATTAAAATTTTTTAAGCCAATTAAAAAATATAAAAACACAATAATTATCGGCAAGTATAAGAGAACTAGCTTATTAGTTTCTATTAGTTTTTTGTTCCCTTTATCTAAATAAAATAAAAATGAAGATGCAAAATGAGACTCCCCAAATAAAATTAAAAATATTATCAATGCTAATTCTGGAGAATTAAATAAATTTTTTGTTAAAAAATATAAAGGTAATATCCAAATTGGTAAAAGTAGAAAATTAAATTCAATTAATCTATTTTTAATAATTGATTTCAGATAAACCTCTATTTATAAATTTTAACTATTTAATAATTTACCTTAATTTTAAATTCTTAATGGCAACAAACTTAATAATTGTTTCAATGACCGCAGAAAATATGAAGGTCGATATAAGTGTGTTAGTGAAAAATGGTATTGCTAATATATAACAACTAATAAATCCCTGTAATGTATATCCATATGAACCACTAACCCAAACACCGAAGTTTGTAATAATAAAAAATATAATTGCTCCTGAAAAAGCACCCAATAACCTAAATGTCATTGATTTGCTGAAATATTTTGAGATATACCCAATCAATCCAACACTACCCCAAGTAAATAAAAGTGTAGAGTGCAAACCTAGTACAAGATCTGTAATTAAAAATGCAATTAAAACCATCCAAATATACCTTAACCCAAAAATTGCTGGTATGTAAAAACTTAAAGCAATTAAACTAGTAAAGTTTGGTGGATGTGGAACAAACCTACTAGCAGCCAGAGCAATTAATATACCAAAACATATTTTTAAATACATCATAGACAAACAGTACAATTTATAATTTAAAAAACAAGTTTAAATAACAAATCTAATATTTAACTCCAAATTTTAAAATTCTACCATCTTGATTATATCCATGTGGTCTCTGGTATCCTTCGTCTAATAAGTTGCTAACTTTTATAAACAAGTCAGTATTGTTAAACTTTTTTGTTAAATTTAAATCCACTATGTCGGTGCTATCCATTTCAATAGTACTATAATTTGAAGAATGAACATCAAAATGTTTACCATAATGATTATAACTTAAATTCAAATTAAAATTACCAAAGTAACTATTGTCTAATTTATTATTTAAACTAAATCCATAATTTTTGCTGGGCCTTCTAGTAAAGCTAGCACCATTTTCTTTTTTTGAAGATAAGAAAGAAGAAAAAATATTAATGTTTTGAATATCATTTTTGAATTTAATATTACCACTTACACCTGATTGATTTAAGTCAACATCGTCAGCATCATTTACATATTGATTACTGACGTACTCAATATTATTTTTAATATTTGATTTAAAAGCTCTCACAGACATATTTAAATGCTCATTAAGATTGAGATTTGAATATATTTCATAAGTATTACTTTTTTCTGGTTTTAAATTAACATTCCCAGAGTAACCATAATTATCAGTACCAAACATTTCATATAATGTTGGGTTCCTGATACCGTTCATATGAGATAATCCAATTTTTAGATCATTTATTGATTGTTCAAAATTTACTTTATAAGTAATCTCATTTCCCGTTTGCTTATGATTGTCATTTCTAGCAAAAAAAGAAATATTTGAATTTTTATAGATATTCCAGCCTAAATTTCCATAAACAGATAAATTTTCAGAGTGGCCTTTTGTTGAAGCTTGGTATGATCCCCTATTATTAAATTTTCCCCAGTCATATTTATATTCTGATCCACCACCCAAAGATATTTTTGGACTGACTGTTTTTGAAAAATCATATTTGATGCCTAATACTTCGCTCTCATATTCGTCAATAGTTCCTCTTTCATCATATTCGCGATCGTATGCATTATAATAAAAAATATAATTATTTTTTGTATTTATATCAACGTTTTCTAAACCGATTTGTAAGGTAGCCATTCTATTATCACCAATAAAACCCGTTTGTCTTTCAGATCCAGTTTGATAATCTGAAGAATTATCATAAGCAGCTTTAGTTTTTCTTAAATAAATTGTATTAAAAAGTCTTGTGTTTTCATTTAAAAAATGTTCATAATTTATATTAGATGAGTAGTTTGTTACCCCGTCTTTTTCATCATTTGAATTTCCTTGTGCGCTAATAGTTTCATTCCCCACACTTCCAAATTTTAAATTCAATGACGAGTTATTAAAAATAAATGACTTGTTAGTTGATAATTCATAATTATTGTCTTTATCTGCGGTGACTGAAAAAGAGTCTTTATAATCACCAGTCAAAATTATATTTATTGCACCACCAATAGCATTTGTCCCAAAATGTGATGCACTTGATCCAGGATACACTTCAATTTGATGTATTGTTTGTATAAAATCGACACCAAAATCATGCAGACCTTGAGTGGTAGATTGATCATTTATTGGAACACCATTAATCATTACTAGAGTATGATTGGATCCCGTTCCCCTCATAAATAATGAGGCTTGCTGACCTTTTGGTCCTGATTGTGTTATGTTGGTATCTGTAACTGTTTTCAATACATCAATTATATCAACAGCTCCAGAATCAATTATTTGTTTTTTAGTAATTATTGATTTATTTAAGCCAGATTTTGTGTGCTTAGATGAATTTGGGATTTTACTTGTTATATTTAAACAAGGAATTTCCGCTCTATTATCCCAAGAACAAGCATTATTATCATTTCCAACAGAAATACTTTGGTAGAATAAAAATGGTAATATTAAAACAAACAACTTAAACATAGACAGCATCTTTCTGGGATATCAAAGTCCCATTGGTTCAATTAATGCCTCTGCTAAGTATTTAGTAGAATTAGACTTTTCCTGGCCTTCATTCAACAAAGGACTATGTTGGGTGGCGCTCCGACTTTACGGTTGCAGGGACAGCCAATGAATTTCACACTGATTTCCCACCATGCATTTCAACATAACTATTTCTTTAAATTAAAAATTCAACTATGTCAATTGCGTAATAATTTATATGTAGTAAATTTAACCAATGAATTTGGAACTTCTTGCACATGCTAGCTTAAAAATTGAAGACTATAAAAAAATTAGACTAGTAACTGACCCTTGGTTTATAAGTCCTGTTTTTTTTTCTTCTTGGTATTTGTGTCCAGAGCCCAATATTAATAATGATATATATGATAATACAAATTTTATATATTTAACACATTGGCATTTTGATCATTTTGATTACAAAACCTTAAGAAAATTTAATAAAAAAACTAAAATTTTTGTCCCTGAATTTCCATCCTCTATAATGAAACAGGAATTAAATAAGTTAGGTTTCAAAAATGTATGCGAGATGGTTAATAAGAAAGAATACAAATTATCAGATCAATTTTCTATAATAAGTCATCAAATAGAACACCATGATGATAGTATCTTAATCATAAAAGTTGATGGAAAAATAATAATTAATTTAAATGATGCCAAACCGTTGCCAAGTTCTTGGAAATGGATAAAAAAAAATTTTTTTCAACCTGACTTTATGTTTAGAAGTTATTCAATTGCATGGTCATTTCCAACAAAATATAGCCTAAGTAAAGAGGATGAAAATATTTTTAGTAAAGAAATATATTTTAATGAATATATGAATACGATGAAAATTTTAGAGCCCAAATACAGCATCCCATTTGCAAGTTATATTTGCCATCTTCATAAAGAAACCCTCAAAGATAATGAAAATTTAATTTCACCATATGAACTTCAAAGTTTTTTAGAGAATAATTACTCTGGAAATTCAAAATTTAAAATTATGAATCCTGGTGGTAAGTTTTCCGAAAGTAAAAATTTTTATGATATTAAGCATTATGATTTTAATTCTGAAGTAAATATTTTAAAACAAAAATATAAAGAATATCTAGAAAAAATCTATAATAAAGAAAAAAATATAGATTTTAATATTGCTGTTTTAAATATTTATTTTAAGAGATTTTTTAAATCAATTAAATTGATTAGGTTTACAGTAAAGAATATAATTTGGGTGATTGATATTGATGAAAAATTAATTTTAATAGATTTTTATAATCAGAAAATTATTGAAATTAACAAAATAGAAAATATAAATTATACATCTCTTATTAAAATAAACAAAAGTGTTTTAAATCAATCGTTAAAAGGAAATATTTTTTCAAACATAGATGTTGCCAAACGTTGGAATGTTGAAGTTAAAAAAGGTGCTTTACAAAAACATTTATACATGACAGCTTTAATCTCAATTTTTGAAGGTGGAATTTTGCCATTAGAAAAAAAAATATTTAATAAAAGATTCGTGTTCGGATATTTGAGAAGGCTTCCAGAATTATTTGACTATATTATTGTTTTCTTAAAGTTGAGAAAAGGTGTCCAAGAAGCTAGAAATTATATTTCTGGAGGAAAAAAAACTTAAATTTGAGATAAAACTATTTTAATATTTCAAATACTTAACAATTAATTGCTTAAAGTGCTATAGACTCAATCAATGAAATTAATTATTAATTCTTTAGCAAAAATTGAATATCTAATTTCAATATTACAAGGCAAAGGATTTGGTGCTGCTAGAATTAGCCTTAAAATCGAAGCAAAAAATGCTGTTAGTTTTTTTGATAGTTCAAAAGAACCTACAATATTTGATGTCGGAGGAAATGTGGGTGAATACAGTCAAAGCATCCTTAATCTAAAAAAAGACTCTCATATTACTATTTTTGAACCATCAAAAAAAAATTGTAAAATTTTAAATAAAAAGTTTAAAAATTATAAAAACATAAAAATAGAAAATCTTGGAGTAAGTAATAAAAATGGTTTTGCAAAATTGTACCATAATACTCCGGGATCCCCTTTAGCCAGTCTTTATAAGAGATCTTTTTTAGGATCAAAAAAAGTAAGAATGAATGGCTTTGAAAAAATTAGAATAACAAAAATAAAGAATTATATGGATAAAAATAATATTAAAAAAATTGATCTCATAAAACTAGATGTTGAAGGATATGAAATGGAATGTCTAAAAAGTTTAGAAAACTATATTAATAAAGTTAGGGTTGTTCAATTTGAGTTTGGTGGCTGTAATATTGATACAAGATCATATTTCAGAGATTTTTGGATTTTTTTTGATAAAAATAAATTTGATCTATATAGGATTACACCATTTAAATTATTTAAATTAGAAAACTATTCTGAAAATTACGAGAATTTTTTAACTACTAATTTTATAGCAGTAAATAGAAATTCAAATGTTTAAAAATAAAAATATTTTAATTTCACTGCATATTATAATCTTTTTAATTATTGCATACTCTTCAATAATAAACATGTTTCCAGAAGGATATTTTTTCTCGAGCGGTGATGTTTATCAGATTTATGATTTTAAAAATTGGTCAAAAAAGTATAACTCTGTAATAGCTGGTGATGGATTGGGATTATTTAATAAATACCATTCATTTAATTTGTATTATAAACCTTTTTTTTTAATTGCAAATTTTTTTAATTTAGATTTTTCACAGCAATCATCACTTCATCAATTTATATTTTTATATTTTTCTTTCTTATCATTTTATTTTTTTTGTAATTTAACCTTTCCCAGTATTTCTAAATCTTTAAAATTTATTCTATCTATTTGTTATTCTTACAATATAATAGTCTTTTCTTATTTCTGGTATACATGGGCATATACACCAATTAAGTTATTTTATGTTTTGTTACCTATTACATTTGGTTTATTTCACAAATATATAAATTGTGAAAAAATTGAACATAAAATCATTATTTTATTAATTTCTTCGCCCATTCTTTTTATTCTTAATATTCCTTTTTCCAATCTTTCATATTTTGTTTTTATGTTAATTTTTTTTAATTTTTATTTTCTTTACGACAAAATTTTTTTTCAAAAACAAAATTTTCAACTGTTAATTAAAAACCTATCTTTTTTATTACTATTTTGGTTTTTTTTTATAGTAATTAATTTGACGTCATTATTTAATTTTTTGATTTACATAGAACATGATGCAATTATAGTTGGCTCTGGTTGGTATAACAAACTACAATGGATAAAAGATCAGGCAGCTGTTTTTCCCAAGCCCTTCTTTTTATTTGAAAATTATCAAATTATGCGTTCTAATATGAGCTTCTTTCCAAAGCTAAGTATTATTTTTTATTTATTGATTACTTATTTTGTTTTAACTTCAAAAAAAATAAATAAAGATATAATTATTTTATTTTCTTTTTTACTTATATTAATATTTATCCATAATAAGGGCCAACCTTATTTACCAGATAAAATTACAGAGGAAATTTTTGCAAATTCAATACTTTATGCATTTAGGAGTGCTGACAAAGTTCACACATACTATCCATTCATAATTCTATTTACTATACTAGTATGTTTGAAAGATACTAAAAATAACTACATCAAATTATCAATCATATTAATTGTTTCTATATTATCATCATATCCATTGCTAACAGGCGGAATTAAAACAAAATATGATCTTTTAGTTGCAAAAGATAAAACTTTTTTAGACCAAGAAATTACAATGCTAAAAAATGTAAATTATGATTTGAAGAATATTGCAAAGATACTGAATTCTTTTGAAGACCAATCAAATTACGATGTTATAAATTTACCATTTACTGGTATGAACTCACCTAATTGGTCAACTTATTATAAAAATAAACATGTAGGTCTAGATCCTTATGATCAAATGTTCAAACATAGGATTATTTCACTGAATAAAGAAAGTACTGCTTTAATGCCTTATTATGCAAGAAATTGGAATCTCGCCAAAGAAAATGAAAATTGGCCACTTTTAATTACTAAACTATTTTCTTCAAAATACATGATATTTCACAAAGATACCCATGACTTTTTAGTTGAAGAGGGAAAAGTACAATTAAAAAAATTTACAAATCAGAAGGCAATAGAAAAAATTTATAGTGGAAAAGACGCCGATTTATACTTAGTTAAAAAACCTTTTTTTCAGGAAAAAATTTATATAGCTGACTCTAAATTTGTATTAAAAGATATAGAGTCATTGAGACCATTATTTAATAAAAATTATTTTAGCATTTATGATAAAAAATTCTTTTTTGAAATAGATAAAAACATAACTTCCGATGGATCTGTAATATCTTTAGATCAAGGTCTAAATCAGAAATTAGAAAATATTACTTCCTCATCACCAACAAAGTATAATTTTAAAGTATCTAATGCAAATAAGTCATTTCATTTAGTATTTAATAATTTTTTTAATAAAGGTTGGAAATTGACGTGTAGTAATTGTGATGGATATAAATTTGAAACCCAAAGTAAAATGATAAGTGGATATTTGTCAGGATGGGTTGTTGAAACAAACAAGAGGAATTTAAAACTTAAAATTGAATATAAATTTGAAAATTTATTCAAAATTTCAAAATATATTTCTTATCTGATAGTATTTATTAGTTTGTGTGTAGCTATTTTTTTATTAAGAAAAAAAAATTTTTTATTAAAGGGTTTAAGTTAATATGAAAAATATCTTAAATATTTATGTTTTATTAATTTTTTTCTTACCGGCATTGCTTATATTTTTTTTTCAGTTCATAGCAAAAATTAGAAGTTCAATTTTTTTATTTAAAAATAAAGATTTACTTTTTTTAGTAATTTTACTTATATTGTTTGGAATGCTGACGCTTATTCTATTTAATAAAGGAAATTTTATAATTTCAAATAAGCAATTAATATTTATGACTCTTGTTTATTTAATGTTTTCCTTAATATTATTTTATTTTAATAAAATGAATATAGATTATTTAATAGGTTTATGTTTTTTTGTTGTTTTTTTTGAAATAATATTAATATCATTTAGTATTAACTCTACGTTTTTTACTTTAAAAAGAGTAATAGAAGATTTATATGTTCAATTAATATTTTTTTATGTACTTATTGCTTATAAGTTCAATGCAAGTTTAAGATCCTAAATATTTATTTTTATTTAATGTAAAAACGTCAGAAAGCCTGAATTTTATGGCCTCAACAATAAACTTAAAAATTAAAAAGGTATCAACTTTATTTTTATTATCTTTAACATTTACTGGAATACTTATACTGTTTTTTCCAAGTAACTTAGCAATTATATGAAATTCACATTCTGAAAAAAAATTTGAATTGGATAATAACTTGTTTACAGCTTTGGCATGATCTTTTTTAAACATCTTAATGCATTGTGTATCTTCAGTAATTAAACCTCCAAAAATAGTTTTTAGAAATAAGGAGCAAAAAAAAGATATTATACGTCTGTACATGGGCCTATATATTTCTGATTTACTATGATCTTTAGGGCCATAAATTATTGAAAACTTTTTATTTTTTAATAATTGGTAACTTTTTTTATAAAATTCAAATTCCCAAGCATTATCAATTGAGCAAATTGCAATTAAATTAAATCTAGATTTTTCATTGCCTATTTTTATTGCACGTCCGCGTGAACTATATTTAGTAAAATAAAATTTGATATATTTGTATTCCTTTGAAAATTTTTTTGCAATTAGGTTTGTTTTATCTTTTGAGCCATTGCTAACTAAAATTATTTCATATCTATCAATATTTTTGTTGCACCATTTCACAAAAGTTTTAAGATTATGCAATCTTTTTTCCTCATTTTTGATTGGGAATATAAATGAAATATTTTTCATTAATAATTACTATTTAAAATATTTATAATAAATTCCTCTAAAAAAATTGGATGTTAAAATTTCTGATAAAAAAGATAACTTATATTTTTTTAATTTATATTTTGCAAAAATATTAGCTTGTTTTCCCATAATTTTTTTATGAAAGTCTAGACACTTATAATCAAAATTTTTTAAAGGTATGGGCTCTTCTTTATAATAATTAAAATTATCTTTTCCTGAAACTAGAGTTGCATATTTATGGTTATTAAATGTAAAATTATCTGGCGCGATATATCTTATGGCTACCAACATTCTATCATCATTACTTTGATTAGGATCAGAACCATGAATAACATCTTGTTCAAAAATAGAACATTCACCAGCTTTAAGTTCAATATGATCAAATTCCTCATTATCTTGAATTATTGCATCTTGACCTCTGGCAAGCATATTATTTTTAATATCTTTTATTTGATAATTAACCTTTCGTCTGTTTTTAAGTATCTTTAAGCATCCATTTTTTTTATTTGAATTTGTTATAGCTATAGAGACTGTAATCACTTTATTATTTTTTAATTGCCAATATGTTTTATCTTCATGCCAACCAACAAAACTTTTAGATTGTGCCTTTTTAAAAAAAATAATTGAATTCCAGCACAATATATTCTCACCAAGTATATCTTTTACAATAGATAAGATATGTGGATTTTTTATTAAATTATTAATCCAGGGAAAAATAATATGACTTTTAAATTTATGCTCAAATTTTAAAGTTTCAGATTTTATATTTTTTAAATCTTTTTTATATTCTTTATAAAAGTTGTTTACATGATTTTCATCAAATATTTTAATTGGAAACGTATATCCTTTTGAGATAAGGTTATTTTTAATATTATTAATCATTAAAAATTTTTATATGTGTGGATTTATTTTAGCAATAGGTAATGTCTCAAAAGAAGAGGTGTTTAATGCGACAAATCAAATAAAACATCGTGGACCTGATGCTACAAACTATTATTTCGATGAAGAGCGTAAGATTTATATGGGGCAAAATAGATTATCAATTTTAGATGATAAATATGGATCACAGCCTTTTTTTTCTGAAGATAAAAAGAAAATTCTACTTTTTAACGGAGAAATTTATAATCATAAAGAGATAAGAGATGATTTAATTACAAAAGGGATTAAGTTTTTTTCCAATAATTCTGATACAGAAACATTATTAAAGGGCTACCAATTTTATGGTACAAAAATCTTTGATTATTTGGATGGTCAATTTGCCTGTGTGATTACTGACTTAGATAAAAATAAGATAATTTTAGGAAGAGATAAATTTGGTGAAAAACCACTATTTTATCATGTAGGTAGAGATATTATCACTGTTTGCTCCGAATTATCTGTATTTAATAAAATTAAGAAAATTAATTTAGAATTAAGTGAACTGTCTCTTCAAAAATATTTTATTTACTCATTTGTTCCAGCACCAAATACAATTTATCAGAATATTAATAAACTAGAGTGTTCACATTTTTGTGTAATTGATATTAAGAGTAAATTATTACAAAAATCCAGATATTTTAATTTTGAGAATTTTAATTATTCACAATCAAAATATAGTTACAAAGAAAATATTGAACAGTTGGATTTTTTATTAAATAATAGTGTAAAATCTAGATTAATCTCTGATAAAAAAGTTGGAGTTCTACTTAGTGGAGGAATTGATAGTACTTTAATTTCTTACTATGCCAAAAAATATAATCCAAATATTGATAGTTTTTCTATTTCAATTAAAAAAAAAAGTTTTGATGAGGGTGCTAAGAGTAAAGAAATTGCAGAATATTTAAAGATTAAAAGTAATTTAGTAAATTTTGATCAAGATGATTTTAAGAAAAATTATGATAATATTATAAGAAGGTTAGATGAGCCCATTGGAGCACCAACATACTTGCCATTGTATGTTTTGTCTAAGGAGGCATCAAAATGCTGTAAAACTGTTTTATGTGGAGATGGTGGAGATGAAATATTTGGTGGTTATGATTTATTCAAATATATTAAATTATTTAAAACACTAAATTTAATTTTCAATAATAAAACTTCAGGAATTTTTAAAAGTATTATAAAAAAAATTCCTATTTCAGAGAAAAATTTAAGCTTAGATTTTAAGTTTAGAAGATTTTTACAAGGAATGTCAGAAAAATCAGACTATAGAAACACAATGTTCTTATCACCAGTAAGCTTAGAAGATTTGTGTTCAATATTTGAAAAAAAAATTAATGAAGAGGAAGTTTTTGAAGATTTATTACAATTTAACAAAAAGTATAAAAATCTGTCAATTTATGACAAAACAATTTTATATTATCTTAATTTTTATCTTCCAGATTTAGTGTGTTCTAGAGCTGACAAGGCAGGAATGTATAATTCTCTCGAGATAAGGTCTCCATTTTTAAATCAACAGATTGTAAAATTTGCATTAAATTTACCAATAAATCAAAAGCACTCTTTTTTTGAGACAAAAAAAATCTTAAGAGATTTACTTAAAACTAAGATTGATCACAAATATATAGATAGAGGAAAACTTGGCTTTACATTTCCATTACAATCTTGGTTAGATATAGAGAATAAAAAAACTCCTTTAGAGGACAAATATAATTTTATTACTAAAATGAGGATTATGCATATAAATAAAAAAAAAGAATTTAGAAATTTTTTTCACAATTTAAATGTAATCAACAATTTTAAATAATATATATGCTATTGCTTTGAGTAATTTTTAATGTATCAAGTAATTAAATAATGAATAATCTAAAATTTTTGATAGGTAGAAAAATTAGATTACTTATTTACTTTTTCAGAATTCCATATTTTTATAGTGTTGATTATATTCTTCAGTTTTTAAAATATTCTAGTTGGATAAAAAGAAATAAATACCAGTTTAAGAAAATATTTAAGAAGAGAGAAGATCTTTATAAATATTTAAATAAAACTTTAATCAAAAATAGTAAAATTACCTATTTAGAATTTGGAGTAGCAAACGGAGATTCATTTAAACAATGGCTTAGCTTAAATACCAATAAAAAATCAACTTTTAATGGATTTGATACATTTACTGGTCTTCCCGAAAATTATGAAAACCCATTCTACAATCTTTCCAAAGGTAATTTCTCCCAAAATGGAAAATATCCTTTCATTAAAGACTCAAGACATAAATTTTTTAAGGGACTAATACAGAAAACGCTACCTAATTTTTTAAAGAATTTCAAAAAACCAGAATTTTTAGTGGTCAATGTTGATGTTGATTTGTACACGGCAACATTATTTATTCTAACTCACTTAAAATATCATATACCTAAAAATAATATTTTTATTTTTGATGAATTTGCAACTGGCATTCATGAGTTTAGAGCATTTAAAGATTTTATAGATTCATATAATATAAAACATAAACTTATAGCATCCTCAGATGACTGTTATTCAAGAGTTGCTTTAAAATTCATAATATAAATGTTTTTCTCCGTAATTATACCCGTTATTAATTATAATAGTTATCTTGAAAAAAATCTTCTCTATTTATCAAATCAAAAATTTAAAGATTTCGAAGTTATAATAGTCTCAGAAAATAACTTTGAAAATTTAATTAATAAACATGATTTAAATATAAAATTTGTACACGAAATAAATAAGCCAAATCCAGGTCAAAAACGTAATATCGGAGCGAATTTTGCGAGCGGCAGGTATTTAGTTTTTATTGATGATGACGCATATCCCAGAATAGACTGGTTAGAAATATCATACAAAAATTTATTATTTTATAATAATGATAAAGTATGTTTGGGCGGGCCTGGTATAATTTGTGAAGATGAAAATTTTTTTGGTAAATGTATAGATTTGTTTTATACCTCTGATTTTTTTCATAGTGATAGTTGTAGATATAAATCAATATTAAAATTAGATAAAAAAGAAATGCAAGACTGGCCCTCTGTAAACTTTATAATTTCAAAAATTTTTTTCCTGGAACTATCAGGTTTTGATATCAAATATTGGCCTGGCGAAGACTCTAAGTTATGCGAAAAAGTATTAAAAAAAAAAGGAAAAATTATCTATATACCAGATATGATTACTCATCATTACAAAAGGTCAAATTTAATTAAACATTTAAAGCAAATCTTTAGATATGGTAAGCACAGAGGAATTTTTTTTAAAGAGGGTGATGAAAATTCCAAAAAGTTTAAATTTTTAATCCCTAGTATTTTTTTTTTAATGCATTTTACAGTAATGCTAGATTTTAAATTATTTTTATTAATTATAAATATATATTTTATAACCTTAGTTTTAGAAATATTAAAAATTAATCATATTAAAAAAAATTTTTTATTATTTATTATTTCAAGATTTTATATTTATTTAAGCCACT
>MDSV01124058.1_pt1 | contig 14348 bp, 19 predicted proteins | sample 810851 | NCBI WGS metagenome assembly MDSV01 (sample SAMN05326640, study PRJNA326480) | marine metagenome | isolation source: seawater | place: Atlantic Ocean: North East | collected 2012 | reverse complement strand
TTGGTTGCGGGGGTAGGATTTGAACCTACGACCTTCAGGTTATGAGCCTGACGAGCTACCAGACTGCTCCACCCCGCGTTAAATTACAATTTTTTAATATTAATTGCTTGAAGCTTACTTTTTTCTTCTTTTATATCGTATTTAATTTTTTGCTCCTCTTTTAAAACTCTTAGTTTAGACTCTTCCAGAGATGAAACATGCAAAAATATATCTTTATTTGTTTCGTCGTCAGTAATAAATCCGTAACCTTTTTTTGAATTAAACCACTTTACTTTACCTGATGGCATTATAGATCCTCTCATTTTTTATTAATATCTGTTTTTTAATTTTTGGAGTTTTTTAATTCTTTTAATATTTTCAGTTTGAACTCTTTTTTTTCTTTCAGATGGTTTTTCATAAGTACTTTTCATTTTAATTACTTTGAAAAAACCCTCCTTTTGAAGCTTTCTTTTTAAAACTCTTATAGCTTGTTCAACATTATTATCTTTTACGTCTATCTTAATAAAAACCTCCTGTTAATTTCTCGTTAGTTATCATTTGCTCAGTTAATTGTCTATACTGGAACTGATTGTGCTTTTTTTTCTTCTCTAATTTTAGCCTTTTTCTCTCTCTCAATCCTTCTTTTCGCTTTTTCAAGGCTTTTTTGGAAAGACTCTTGAGTACACAAAGCTAAAATTACTGGATCTCTAGGTTTGAGACTAGAAAAATTCCAATAACTTCTTTTTCTAATTAATGAAACTGTCCCTTTTGTACTTCCAACCAGCTTTGAAATCTGTCCATCAGTTAATTCCGATGCATTTTTACAAAGCCATAAAATAGCATCAGGCCTATCTTGTCTTTTTGATAAAGGTGTATATTTTGGTTTTTTTCTCTCTTTAAATTCTACCTTATCAAGTTTTTTAAGTAAGTTTAATTTTTTACTAGAGTCTTTTGAGCAAGTCTCTATTTCCTCTCTTGATAGTTGTCCTGCTAAAATCGGATTGTAAGCTTTAATACCTTTGGCTACATCACCATCTGCTATTCCTTTAATCTCAAGTTCATGAAGATTACAAAATTCTGCAATTTGTTTGAATGTAAGAGTTGTATTTTCAACCAACCAAACAGCAGTTGCTTTTGGCATAAACGGTGCTTCTGACATAATTTATTTTTTTTTTCTTAAGTTACTAAATTTTTTATTATATTTACTTACTCTTCCTTTATCGAGAACTTTCTGCGTTCCCCCAGTCCAAGCGTAGTGTGACTTAGGATCAATATCTAATTTTAATTTATCGTTTTCTTTTCCCCAAGTTGATCTAGTCTCAAATTCACTTCCATCTGTCATAACTACTTTAATTTTATGATAATCTGGATGTATATTTTTTTTCATGAGGCGAGTTTTATATGATTAAAGCTTTTTACTCAATATTTTTCTTCAGAATTAAATTGCTTAATTCGTCGTGAATAATTGAATTTGAAGCTAAAATATTCCTTTTTAATGGAGCTTCCTTATCTTCTTCAAAAAAATTTATAAATCCGCCGGCCTCCTTAAGAATAATTATACCTGCAGCAACATCCCAATAATTTAATTCTCTTTGCCAATAACCATCAAATCTACCACAAGCCACATAAGCTATATCTAATGCGGCACTTCCAAATTTTCTAATATTAGATACATGATTTGAAACTTTAATATACTCCGAAAAAATTTTATCTTTGATTTTACTTGCTTGTTTTGGGCCTCCAGTAACAAGCAAAGCATCCTTAATATTTTTTTTATTTGAAACTCTTATTCTTGAATTATTTAAATATGCCCCATTACCTTTCTCTGCACAAAACATTTCATTAGTAATAGGATTGAAAATTACCCCGCACTTAATTTCACTTTCTTCCTCGTATCCAACAGATATTGCAAATTGAGGAATACCATTCAAAAAATTCATAGTTCCATCAATAGGATCAATTATCCATCTATTTTTAACATTTGATTTATTAATTATTCCAGTTTCTTCTGTAATAATTCCATATCCAGGATGTGCTTTTTGCAATTCATTAATTAAAATTTTTTCAGTTCTTTTATCTGCTGATGTTACAAAATCACCTGGTCCTTTAGTAGAAACTTGTAAATTTTCTATTTCTCCGTAATCTCTTATTAAAGATCTCGAAGCTTTCATGCATGCTTTAGTTATTATATTTATTTGAGGAGAATTTAATCTCATTAATTAACTCTCTTTACATACTCCAACGTACGTGTATCTAAAATAATTTTTTCACCACTTTCAATGAAAGGGGGAACGTCTATTTTTATTCCACAATCTAGTAACGCAGGCTTATAAGATGAAGAAGCAGTTTGATTTTTTATAGCTGCATCAGTGCTTTCAATAATACATTCTATATTATTTGGCAATTCTATCGAAATAGGTTTTTCTTCCATAAACATAATCGTTACTTCAAGATTTTCTTTCAATAATTTAAATTTTTCACCAGTAATAGTTTTTGGAATTTCAACTTGTTCAAAAGTTTTGTTATCCATGAAATAACAATTTTCTCCATTAATATATAAAAAGTTAAATTTCTTTTCATCTAATTCAGCTTTTTCAACTGTTTCACTAGATCTAAATCTTTCATTTAACTTTGTTCCTTTAATAACACTTTTTAATTCTACTTGATTAAAGGCCCCCCCTTTTCCTGGTTTTACATGTTGAGTCTTTAAAACATTCCAGTAATCATTTTTATGCTCTATTATCATTCCAGGCTTTATTTCTATTGCTGTTATTTTCATTTAAACATTCTTATTGCTAACTTAGGTTTTAAATTTGGGTTATCCCAAATATAACTTGATATTGCAATATATTTTGCACCTGATTTTAATAATATTTTGTAGTTTAAATTATCTATTCCACCAATTGCTACAACTGGTTTCTTAATATTTTTTTTTGCCCATCTTAAAATATTTATACTGGCTTTTTTTGCATTAGGTTTGAGCTTTGATTTATTAAATGACCCAAAAGCAAGATAATCTGCATTATTTACTACAGCATTTTGAGCTATAGTTTTAGAATTATGACATGTTACACCAATTATTTTTTTTTTTAAAAATTTTCTAACTTTTTTTATCTGTCCATCATTTTGACCAATATGACAACCATCAGCATCAATTATGTTTGTTAAGTTGTAAAAATCGTTGATAATAAGTTTAACGTTATATTTTTTTGTGATTTTTTTAATTTTTTTCGCAACATTTACTATTTCGTTACTTTTGTTTTTTTTTAATCTCAATTGAAAAAATTTTACTTTTTGTGACGATAAAACTTCGCTAAGTTTTCTGTAAAAATCTTTATCAATTGTATTTGGAGATATTAAATATATGAATTTTCTCAAATGAATTAAGCCGCAATTTCTTTTTCTAAATTTTCAGACCATTTTCCTGTAGAAGAAAGGCCATTCATCTTTGCTCGATGGTCAAAGGCTTTTTGTATATTAGTTAAATTCTTTTGGTCTTTACCAAATTCTTTTAAAGCGCTAGCTTGCAAACCTCTTCCATATGAAAAAGTAATTAAAAAATTTGTATCATTTATTTTATTAATTTCATTTAAATTTTTGCTTGATTCAATTTCTGATTGACCGCCTGATAAGAAAGCTATTCCCGGAACTTGATTAGGTACATTTTTTTTTAAACAATCCAAAGTTTTTTTTGCAATTTCTTCAGAACTAGATTTTTTAGCAGAATCAGATCCATGTATGACCATATTTGGTTTTAAAATTGTTCCCCTTAAATTAACACGATGAATTAGAAGTTCATTATAGCACTCATTTAACACATCAGTAGTCACTTGATAACATTTATCTATGTCATGAGAGCCGTCCATTAATACTTCAGGTTCAACTATCGGGACCATATTTGCTTCTTGTACAAGTGCCGCATATCTTGCAAGAGCATGAGCATTAGACTTAATTGATTGTAAAGATGGATATTTATTTCCAATTTTATAAACTGCTCTCCATTTAGTAAACCTTGCGCCCAGATTATAATACTCTTTTAACCTATCTCTCAAACCATCTAATCCTTCAGTAATTGTTTCATCAAAAGATCCTGCAAGAGGTTTAGCCCCTTTATCAACTTTAATTCCAGGAATAGCACTATTTTTTGAAATTAATTCTGGTATTGAAGGGCCTAAGGTAGTTTTTTGTCTAATTGTTTCATCAAACAGGATAACTCCTCCTATATATTTTTTCATCGCTTCAGAGCTGAATAGAGTTTGTCTGAAAGCCAATCTATTAGCTTCAGTATTTTCCACGTTAATCGATTTAAATCTTTTTTCTATTGTGCCTGTGCTTTCATCTGCAGCTAAAATTCCTTTACCTTTAGCACACATTGTTTTTGCAATTTCCTCTAAAGTCATAAAGAATATTTATTTTAAAACATTGAGACCAGGCAAGTCTTTTCCTTCAAGATATTCTAAAAATGCCCCACCCGCTGTTGATAAGTGAGTAAAAGTAAATTTGTGGTTGTTTTTATTTATTGCCGAGACCGTATCTCCTCCTCCAAGAATTGAAATTAAGGATTTTTTAGCTGTATTTTCAGAAATTTTTTTTGCTATTGCCAACGTACCAGTTGAAAAGTTTTTATTTTCAAAGTATCCGGCAGGACCATTCCACAAAACTGTATTAGATTTATCTATAATTTTTTCAATAATTTCAATAGTTTTTGGCCCGATATCTAGAATGATTTCATCATCGACAATTGAGTTGTTATTTTTTATTTTACCAACGCTCTTAAAATCTTTTGAAACATTATAATCTTCAGGAATAAAAATATTGCAATTATTTTTTTTTGCTTCACTATATATTTTTTCGATAATTTTTTTTGTATCTTTTTCTACTAAAGATTTTCCTATTTTAAAACCATAATAAGCTAAAAAGTTATTAGCCATTGCGCCTACGATAACAATATTCTCTACGTTTTTAATTAAAGTAGTTATAACACTAATTTTTGTGGAAATTTTAGACCCTCCGATAATGCAAGTAACTGGTTTTTTTTTATTTTTTATCACTAGATTTATTTTGTCTATTTCTTTTTTTAATAGCGGCCCTCCATAAGACGTGCTTACATATTTTGTAATCTTATGAATAGAAGCTTGTTTTCTATGAGAGCAAGAAAAAGCATCGTTTATATAAATATCACCAAGAGAAGCAATCTTTTTGGCGAAACCGTCATCGTTATCATTTTCTCCTTTGTAAAATCTTATATTTTCTATCAAAATAATTTCACCATCTTTAAGGTGTGAAAATTTACTTTTTGTTTCTTCATTTATATCTCCCATAAAAAAATATACGTTTGTATTTAATTTTTTTTTTAAAAATTTATATATTGGAGCTAAAGATAATTCGGGGGACCTTACACCTTTGGGTCTTCCAAGGTGACTTAAGATTATTATTTTGGCCTTTTTTTTCATTAAATTTTTCAATAATGGCAGACTATTCAAAATTCTACTTTCATCCTGAATTTTTTTTTCATTTAAAGGAACATTCAAATCAAGTCTAAGGATTATTGTTTTGCTCTGAATATTTTGATTTTCAGAAAAATATCTTATTTCACTCATTTAAATTATCTACTTCGAAGTCTATTTTGAATATCATTAACAATTTTCTCGACAGACAAATTTAGATATTCATAAATTTTTTTATAAGGAGCACTCTCACCAAATCTATTTATACCTATTGGCAAACCTTTATCACCGACATATTTTTTCCATGATGAATTATTGCCAGCTTCTAATGAAACGATTAATGACTCTTGATCTAAAATTGTCTTTTTAAAATTTTCAGACTGTTTATCAAAAAGTTCTTGGCAAGGCATAGAAACTACCTTTGCCTTAATGTTGTTTTGTTTTAAAGCTTCACAAACACTTAAAGCTAACTCAACTTCTGATCCAGATGCAATTAATGTAACTTTACTGTCATGCGAGTCCATCTTAACAACATAAGCTCCATTTTCACACATATTTTGTTCTGAATATTTAGGATTCACGTAAGGTAATTTTTGTCTTGATAAGGCAATTACACTTGGAGTGTTATTGTTTTTTAAAGCAATTTCCCAACATTCTAGTGTTTCATTAATATCTGCAGGTCTAAAAACATTTAAATTTGGAATAGCTCTCAGTCCATTTAATTGTTCTATCGGTTGATGAGTTGGACCATCTTCACCGAGCCCAATTGAGTCATGCGAAAAAATGTAAATTACTTTTAATCCCATCAAAGCAGATAATCTTATCGAAGGCTTACAGTAGTCAGAAAAAATTAAAAAAGTCCCTCCGTAAGGAATTAATCCACTGTACAAAGCTAATCCATTCATTATTGATGCCATTCCGTGTTCTCTAACGCCATAGTGAATATAATTTCCATCAAAATTCTTTGAATTAATAACATTGGAGTAACTAGTTTTGGTATTATTTGATCCACTTAAGTCTGCTGAACCACCGATTAATTGAGGAAAAATTTTTGAAATTATTTCAATTGCGGTTGACGAACATTGTCTTGTTGCCATACTTGGTTTTTCACTAAAAAATTTTTTCTTTTCTTGGCTAATTATCTTCTCAAGCCCATTGAGATTAGACTGAACGTAAATATTTTCTAATTCAGTTTTTATCTTAGAGTTCTTTTTATTCAATATTTTCAACCATTTTTCTTCTAAGCTAATCCCTCTATCACCAATTTCTCTCCAAGCATTTAAGATATTTTCAGGAATTTCAAATGGTTTACTATTCCATTTTAATTTTTTTCTAACTAAAGTAATTTCTTCATCACCTAAAGGCGAACCATGAGAAGAAGCCTTACCGGACTTATTTGGTGAGCCATAACCAATTATTGTTTTACAAGATATTATTGTTGGTTTATTAGACTTTTTTGCTTTATTTATCGAAAGGGATATTTGTTTTTCGTTATGACCGTTTACCTCTAAAAAGTTCCATCCATATCCTTCAAATCTTTTTTTATAATTATCTGATACACTTAATGAAGTTGATCCATCAATTGATATTTTATTATTATCAAAGAAAACAATTAAATTTTTGAGTTTTAAATGACCAGCTAAACTCATTGCTTCATGGCTTATACCCTCCATTAAATCTCCATCACTTGCAATAACATATGTTTTGTTGTCAATTAAACTTGAACCAAATTTTTTTCTAAGGATTTCTTCTGCAATTGCTATTCCAACAGCATTGCCCAAGCCTTGCCCAAGTGGGCCAGTAGTAGTCTCAATACCACTACCTTTTTTATACTCTGGATGTCCTGCGCAAATAGAATTCAGTTGTCTAAAGTTTTTTATATCTTCGATAGAAATACTTTTATATCCTGTTAAATATAGTAAAGAGTATAAAAGCATAGAGCCATGACCTGCTGATAAAATAAATCTATCTCGGTTAATCCAATTGGGATTTTTAGGATTAAACCTGAGGTGGTATCTAAATAAAACAGTCGCCACATCAGCCATGCCCATGGGCATGCCCGGGTGCCCCGAGTTTGCTTTTTGCACAGCATCAATTGATAAAAATCTAATTGAATTCGATAATTGGTTAAATTTTACGCTCACTATTAAATTACCTATATAGACTTAAACTAAGTAAATCAATAATATGATATAAAAGAAATAAAATGGGCACATTAGAAAAAAAAGAAAAAAATTTATATGAGCTAATTAATAAATTAGATGTATTGACCTCAACTTATTCACAGTCTTCTTATGAGAAAGAAAAAATTAAAACCGAGAAAAATGAAATACTTCGACAAAAATCTGAAATTGAAAAAAAAAATCAAGAATTACTCAGAGAACATAAATATTTAAAACAAAAATTATATGATCTGCAAAAACAAGCAAACAAACAGTCCGATATGGAGGATAGATTTAACCAAGATATTGAAGAACTCAGCCAAGAAACTGAAAATTTGGTAAATGAAATTGAAAAATGGCAAACGTAAATATAAAATTTAACAATAAAGATTATCTACTATCATGTGATGATGGACAGGAAGAATCTTTAAAAAAATTAACTAAATTTTTAGATGGTAAATACAGTGAATTGAAAGATAAATTAGGCAATATAGGAGAAAATAAGCTTTTATTAATCACGACAATACAATTAATTGATGATTATTTTGATTTAAAACAAAGAGTTTCTCAACAAAAAAAAAAACTGGATAATCTTGCAGATAAGTTCAAAGAATTAAGAAAACTAGCTATCGAATACAAAGATAGTAAAGATAAAGAAATTAACAAGTTAACCAATGAATTAGATGATTTTAAAAAAACGATAGAAGACAATAATGATTTGTATGAAACAATGCTAGACAAGACTACAAAGTCGTTAGAAAAAATACTTCTAAATACTGAATCAATCTCTAAAGTTCAGTAAATGCAAATTAAAGATAGATTAAGAAAAAAATACTTCTTTTTAAGAAAAAAAAATTATTTTGAGGTAAAACCTCATTTTTTTCAACCAATATCTAAATTTATTAATCAAAATTTCAATAAAAAAAAAATTAATTTATCAAGTTATTACCCCTCTTTGTATGAGGTTAATACACTTAAATTGTTTCAAACTGATATTATAAAAAAATTAAAAATTTTACTTCCAGTTATTAAAAAAAAAAAATCAATGTATTTTTATGAATGGCAAGTAAATAATGTTTTACAAATAAATAAATTTGGATTATTGGAACCTCCAACTACCAAAAATCATATTATACCTGATGTTATGTTAATACCTTTGCTTGCTTACGATAATCAAAATCAAAGACTGGGTTACGGTGGAGGATTTTACGATCGATATTTAAGTAAATTTTTGAGAGCACACAAAAAAATTGTAACTATAGGCATTGCTTTTTCATTTCAAAAATATCATAAGATTCCAGTGACAAACAGTGATGTAAAATTGAATTTTATTTTGACAGAAAAAGGGATGTTTTAATGAAAATACTAATATTGGGTGATGTGATGGGGCCATCTGGTAGAAAAGCGGTAAAAAAAAATTTACAGAACATAATAAAAGATAAAAAAATTAATTTTACTATTATTAATGGCGAAAATTCAGCTGACTCTGGAAGAGGTATAACAAGGTCTATTGCAGATGAATTTTTTTTAGAAGGAGCAGATGTTATTACTTCTGGGAATCACATTTGGGATGAAAAAGAAACTACTAATTTTATAAATAAGGAAAACCGTCTTCTAAGACCTGCTAATTTTGTAGAGGGCTCACCTGGAAAAGGGTATGGAATTTTTTACACCAAAGATAAAAAATTTAAAATTGCTGTAATAAACTTAATGGGAAATGTTTTTATGAAAAAAACTGAAAATGTGTTTGATGTAGCAAAAAAAATTAGAAATGAGATTAAATTAAAAAAGGATGTAGACTTTGTCATTGTAGATTTTCATGGTGAGACAACAAGTGAAAAAATGGCAATGGCACATTTTTTTGATGGTCATTCTACCGGAGTGGTTGGAACTCATACACACGTTCCAACAGCAGACACAAGAATTTTAAAAAATGGAACAGCTTATCAAACTGATCTAGGTATGTGCGGGGATTATGACTCTGTCATTGGAATGAATAAAGAGAATTCATTAAAGAGATTTCTAAAAGATAAAAATGCAACACAGCATTTTCCAGCAGAGGGAGAGGCTACTCTGTCAGGAATTATAATTGAGGCAGATTTCAAAACTGGTTTAGCAAAAAAAATTGATAGAATATTTGTAGGAAGAGATTTTACTTAATAATTATGGCAGGTCATTCTCATTGGGCAGGTATAAAGCATAAAAAAGGTCGAGCTGATAAAGAGAGATCCAAGATTTTTTCAAAGCTTTCTAGAGAAATAACAGTTGCCGCAAAACTTGGGGATAAAGATCCTGATATGAATCCAAGGTTGAGGACAGCAATACAAGCGGCAAAGCAAGCTAATATGCCCAAAGATAATATTTCGCGATCAATTAATAAATCCGAAATGGACAATAATAAACATTATGAAAATCTTAGATATGAGGGATTCGGCCCATTTAATACAGCTCTAATAATCGAGACTTTAACCGATAATAAAAATAGGTCTGCTTCAAGTATTAGAACTGTTTTACAGAAAAGTGGAGGCAGATTAGGAGAAACAGGTTCTACTACCCACTTATTTTATAACTGTGGTGTAATTAGAATAGATAAACAAAAATTTCACGAGGAGGAGATATTTGATTTAGCTATAAATTCAGGAGCAAAAGATTGTTTAAAATTAGATAATTTCCATGAGATAATTTCTGAAAAAGAGGATTTTTATAAAGTTAAAAGTCAAATTGAAAAAAAAATTGATCAACTTAACTATTCAGGCATTGAATGGAGGCCTTTTAATTTTTTAGTTGTAGACGAAGAAAAGTGTGAACAAATAATTAAATTGATAGAAACTTTGGAAGAACTAGACGATGTTCAAAGTGTTTACACTAATGCTAATTTAACTAATGTTTGATTATGAAAATTATTGGAATTGATCCCGGTTTAAGTGGAGCGATAGCTATTTTAGAAAATAATAAGGTTATTGAAATTTTTGATATGCCAGTAATGTCTGAAGGAAAAAAGAATAAAAGACAATTAAACAGCGCTCAATTGGTAAAATTGCTTAGCGAATATACTTTAGATACGGATGAGATATCAGTAGTTGTTGAACAGGTAAATGCTATGCCAGGCCAGGGCGTTACCAGCATGTTTAATTTTGGCCAGACTTTTGGAGCAATAAAAGGTATTTGTGCTGCTCTAGAATTACCAATCTTTTTTGTGAGACCGTCTAAATGGAAAAAGCATTTCGAATTGATAAATTCATCAAAAGACGCTAGTAGAACTAAAGCAATAGAGATGTATCCTACATTATCTGGAGAATTATCAAAAAAAAAGGACGTAAATAAATCTGACGCCATTTTAATAGCAAGGTTTTATAGTGAGACTAGATTATATAAAGGCAAATAAATAAATTTATCATGTATTTTACTTTAAATACGCCAAATTCATGACACATTCTAAAAGTAAGCAACTCCAATGGAACAAGAAATAGCATCACAAGTTGTAGGTTTAGGAGGAAGCACAGATTTCTCATTATGGAAACTTTTTTTGAGGGCTGACTTTGTTGTCAAATTTGTAATTATACTTTTAATAGCAAGTTCCATTTTCTCATGGGCACTAATATTTGATAAATTTAAATTATTTAAAACTATTAATGCATCAACTGAAGATTTTGAAAAAAAATTTTGGAAAGCTAAATCTGCTGAGAGTTTTAACAACAATCTACCTGTAAACTCAAAAGATCCAGCTACAATAATTTTTAAGACTGCAATGAATGAAGTAATTAAAACAAAAAGACAATCATCCTCAGTTCAGGCCGCAAGAGTTGAGAGAATTTTAGAAATTGCTACTGATAACGAAATTAAAAAAATAGAAAAAAATTTTACTTATTTAGCCACAATAGGATCAACAGCACCTTTCATAGGATTATTTGGAACTGTTTGGGGTATAATGAATTCGTTTCAATCTATTGCGATTTCTAGAAATACAAGTTTAGCAATAGTTGCCCCAGGTATAGCCGAAGCTTTATTTGCTACCGCCCTAGGTTTGTTGGCAGCAATACCAGCTGTAGTAGCTTACAATAAGTTTAACAGTGACTCTCAAAGATATATTTCAAAAATAGATAACTTTTCTAAAAGATTTTTATCAATCATATAAAATATGGGTTTTAAATTAAATCGCTCAAGAAACGAACCAATGAGTGAAATTAACGTTACACCATTTGTTGATGTAATGTTAGTTTTATTAATTATATTTATGGTTACCGCTCCTCTTTTAACAGTAGGTGTTCAGGTAGATTTACCAGAGTCAGCAGCAGACTCTTTGCCTGACGACCAAGAACCTTTAACAATATCTATTAATTCAAAAGGAGAAATTTATATTCAAGAACATAAAGTAAATTATCAAAAAATAGTTCCAAAACTTTTAGCAATTGCAAAAAATAGAACTGATACAAGAATTTATGTAAGGGGAGACAAAACTATAAATTACGGGAGAGTTCTAGAAGTTATGGGGACTTTATCTGGTGCTGGATTTTCAAAAGTTGCTTTAATATCAGAACCATACAAAAATTAGATGAAATATGACAAAAAGTTTAATTTACTCTACAGCATTTCATATTTTGATGGTTTTACTAACTGTTTTAAGTCTTCCATTTATGATTAGACAACCAATTGATCTTCCCCCAATAGTTTCTGTAGAGCTAATTCAAATTTCAGATAAAACAAATATTCCGTTCGCTCCAAAGGCAAGGAAAATAATAGAGGAAACAAAAAAAAAGGAGGAAAGAGTTGTTTCAGAACAAGCTCCCCCAGCTGCAAAAGCAAAAGAAAAACCAGACAGAATTCCTTTACCAGATGATAAAAAAGAAAAAAAACAAATAGTTAAAAAGAAACAAAACCCTGAAGAGGTAAAACCTGAAATTAGACAGTCCTCTGAATTTGAAAAAAAAGAAATTGTAGATACTAATCAAATTGCTGCATTAATTGACAAAGCCAAAGAGGTGGAAGCTGAAAAAAAAGAAAAAAAAGATAAATTGACTCAAAGTAGTGTTAAAAATTCATTTGCAACTGGTTTAACTTTATCAGAGGAAGATGCTTTGAGAGCTCAAATATTTGGTTGTTGGAGCGTTCCACTCGGGTTACCTTATGATGAAAATTTACTTGTAAGAATAAAATTAAATTTAAAAAAAGACGGCACTATTCTTAAATCTGAAATTTTAGATCATGAAAGAATGAATAGACCAGGACAAAAATTTTATAAAGTTCTTGCTGAAAGTGCTTTAAGAGCTGTAAGATTATGTCAACCATTAAAAGTTCCCCCAACTGGATATGAAAAATGGAAGGATATACAATTAAATTTTAACCCTACAGAAATGTTAAAAGGATAAAATGAAAAAAATAATCTTAGCAATAATAGTTTATATTTTATCTTTATCCTCGTCAAAGGCGTTAATAGAAGTTGATATTACAAGAGGTAATTTAGATCCTTTACCCATTGCTGTTTCCCCTTTGCATGTAGATATAAAGTCTGAGACAAATAAAGATATAAAGATAAAAGAATTAGGAAATAATATTTCAGCGATTATTGAAAAAAATTTTAAGAATACTGGTCTATTTAACCCCTTAAAAAAAGAGGCATTTGTTCAAAAACCAGATATTGCTCATCTTAAACCAAGGTTTGAAGATTGGAGGTTAATTAAAGCTCAAGCTTTAGTTACTGGAAAATTGTTAGTTAAAGATGGAAAACTTAAAGTAGAGTTTAGACTTTGGGATTTGACTGCGGCAAAAGAAATGACTGCTTTAGCTTTTACAACAACTCCCTCTAATTGGAGGAGAGTAGCCCATATTATTTCTGATAAAATATACGAACGTCTAACTGGAGAAGAAGGTTATTTTGATACTAGAATCATTTACGTAGCTGAGAGCGGACCTAAAAATCAAAGAGTAAAAAAATTAGCAATTATGGATCAGGATGGAGCTAGCACTAAATATTTAACATTGGGTAATGAATTAGTGCTAACCCCAAGATTTAATCCGACAAATCAAATGGTAACTTATCTTTCTTATTTTAGAAATATGCCTAGAGTTTATTTGTTAGATATAGAAACAGGGGTTCAAGAAGTGGTTGGAAATTTTCCAGGAATGACTTTTGCTCCTAGATTTTCACCAGATGGGAAAAAAATTATTATGAGTTTTGCTGAAGATGGTAACTCAGATATTTACACTATGGATTTAGAAACTAGAGTAGTTGAAAGGATAACAAATCATTCATCAATAGATACATCTCCATCTTTTTCACCAGATGGGAAATACATAGTTTTTAATTCTGATCGAAGTGGTTTACAACAAATCTATGTAATGAGAAGCGATGGTAGCGATGTAAAAAGAATTACATTTGGTAAAGGAATTTACGGCACACCAGTTTGGTCTCCAAGAGGAGACTTAATTGCTTTTACTAAAGTTAGAAAAGGAAGATTTTACATTGGGGTAATGAGAACGGACGGTACTGGCGAAAGATTGCTAACTGAAAATTTTTATCAAGAAGCCCCATCATGGTCACCAAATGGAAGAGTTTTAGTGTTTTATAGAGAGACAAAAGCTGGGTCTAAAGGAGAAGGCTTTTCGGCTTCGCTTTGGTCAATAGATATTACTGGCTATAATGAGAGAAAACTTAGCACAAAAACAGATGCTTCAGACCCATCTTGGTCCTCTTTATTATCAAAGTGAGGGCTTTTTTTATGTAATTTAAGCTTGAATAATCTTTAATAATTTGAAATATTTC
>MDSV01008368.1_pt1 | contig 14350 bp, 9 predicted proteins | sample 810851 | NCBI WGS metagenome assembly MDSV01 (sample SAMN05326640, study PRJNA326480) | marine metagenome | isolation source: seawater | place: Atlantic Ocean: North East | collected 2012 | reverse complement strand
TTATCCATTCCTGCAGCTAAACCAACAGGATTAGAAAATTTGATTCCAAACCTTTCTACATTTAATGTTGGAGATGAAAAAAATCCGCTCAAAAAAACTCTAGAAATCTTCCATCTGCCTAGCAACTTTATTTTTCTAATTGCTCGATAATGTGCTTTTTCAGAATCTTGAACAGCTAAGATTGGACGTGCACCCAACCGAAAGAACCAGCCCATTGTACCGTTCCTAGAGCCACACCCTTCAAGTCTTACGGCTTCTTAGGCGGTCTGAGGCTTCTTATGGATACGCAAAGTTCTAAGGTCGAAGCGAACAAACATCTTTCAATTCGTGAAGCAGCCAGAAGGTTACTTAGATTTAAGACATCTAAAATTGTACTTCCAAAAAATTATTCTAATGGAGCAGAAGATTTGATATTAGAGTTATTAGATCTCCAACCTGGAAATATTATAGAACCAGAAATAGTAGAATCTGAGAAGTTAGAAACAATTGAATTATTCGATTCAGAACGTAAAATAGTTCAACTTGGGGGAAGTGAACCTGAAGAATTTATTTGTTGGGTGCCTGGAAGTATTAATCTACTTTGGAATGACTTTTGTAAATATGCTATAGCATTGTCTGAGGCAGGATATCCTGGATGTCTTCATTGTGGAGGAAGAGATGCAGGAGAAGAATGGGATGAGAATAAAAGACGTTCGCAAATGAATTTAAATTGAACTTTTTTTGCCCCCAATTCTCATATGTAATAGAATATTACATAGAAAAATAATCTAAAACCACACCCTTAAGAATCTGGACAAATCAGATATCAAATCGAGAAGGGGAGGTTGCAAGAACATGGATTTATTAATTGTTGAATCAGGAGCCAAATCAAAAACCATTCAAAAATACCTTGGAAAAGAGTATGTTGTTATGGCTTGCGGAGGTCATGTAGAAGACCTTCCTCAATCGAAAAATGCTACATGGCCACATTCAGAAGGTGAACTTCCAAAACCTGCTTGGGGATGGACAAGAGGAGCTGAGAAAACAGTAGGCAATATGTTAAAAAAAGCTGCTGATAAAAAAGTAAATACAATCTATGTTGCTACTGATCCAGATAGAGAAGGAGAGTTTATTGCTTGGAGGCTTTTTGCAATATTTACAAAAGCAGGATATCACGACATTCGCAGAGTTACATTTAACGCAATTACTAAAAAGCAAGTTGAAGAATCAATCTCTAAGGCTTCTGAAGTAAATATGGATTTAGTTGAAGCAGCTATAGTTAGAAGATTAATGGATAGACTTGTAGGTTTCCGAGCATCTAATTTTGCTAATTCTTGGAATATCAAATCATTAGGTCGCGTACAAACACCAACTTGTGGTTTTATTGTTGATAGAGAATTAGAAAGAGAAGCATTTGTGCCTGTCCCCTATTATTCAGCACATACATTTGCAAGTAATATGAGATTTACAGTAAGATTCCATGATAAGGATGATGAAAATGGCTGGAGGGATTCAGATGGAAAATTTGACTCAGCAAGAACAAACGATAGACAAATGGTTGATGAAGTGATTGCAGCATTAGAATCCGAAAAAGAAGTAATGGTTGAAGATTCTAAAGAAGGAAGTAGAGTTACAAAACCAAAACCAGCCTTTTCAACAGATACTTTGCTTCAAGCTGCAGGTTCATATTTGGGCTGGGGTGTGGGAAAAACAATGGTTGTAGCAGGTGCATTGTATAATGCAGGTTTCATTACTTATTTGAGAACAGATTCAACAAGAACTGACCCAGGTGCTAGAAATTTAGCAAGGGCACATATAGAATCAAAATGGGGTTCAGATCATTTAGGTACAGCACCAGGTCCTGGTGCTGGTGGGACAAGTGATTCAAATGCACAAGATGCGCATGAGGCTATTAGGCCAACAAATGTTGAATTGGAATCGGTTGAAGATGCAGAACAAAATAGGCTTTATTCACTCATCAGGGCGAGATTTTTAGCTACTCAAATGTCAGAAGCAAAATATTCAAGCATGGCTTTAACAGCTAAGGTGAAAGGATTTAACCGTCCATTGACATCTAAAGTTGAGTGGAGAACACATGCAGGTTGGGAAGCTGCTTTCATTCCAACAGGAAGAAAGCAACCATTTACTAAAAAACCAGATTTAGATTTAATGCCAGGTGCAAAGCATTCACTAGACGATATAGAAGAAAACCCCGTGTTTGTAGAAGATAAAACAAAGCCTACTGCAAGATTTAGACAACCTTCATTAGTTGCTCATATGAAAAAATCAGGAATTGGAAGACCCTCTACTTATGCTTCAACAATCAAAAAATTACTTGATCGTAAATATTGTGAATCTGGTAGCGCTGGTCTTGAACCTACTGTTTCAGGAAGAACTTGTTGGTTAGAAGTGGCACCTCACTATACAGATTCAGAAGATGATGATATGTCATTTATCTTTTCTGCAGAATTTACTGCAGATATGGAACATAGTTTGGATCTTATCGAAAGAGGAGATAGGCCAGCACATGAAGTCTGGGATACATTTGTAGTTAAATTCAAAAAATTACATGCAATTGCTTTGGAATTAAAATCAAGAACACCAACTCCACGTCAAAAAGCATTATTTGACCGATTATGGGTCGAAACTGATGAAAAACGCAAATCAGAAATTTTAGCAGGTATTGATGTTGATGATGAAAATAAGATTACGGGTGAACAAATGAAAGGAGTTCTAGATAAATTAACATCAGAAACTTCTCTTCCTCCTTCAGAAGCACAATTGAAGTTTGTTAATTCATTACTTGAACAATTTAAAGGCAAAGATTCTGATGCGTTTTCAGCAGTAGGTGTTTCTAGTCTTGATGAATTAACAGGAGGTAGGAAAGGAACTGCTAGTAATTTGATAGCATACCTTCTTGAGAATACTGAATCTACACCTTCTCCCGCATCGCCAAAGCAGTTGAAGTTTATAGCAAATTTAGCTGAAAAAGCAGAATTGGAAGAAGCCGCAGCATGTGCTTTAGTTGATCTGAAAAATTATTCGGAATTAATGGGTGGAAGAAATGGTTCTGCAAGTACTTTGATTAACGAATTAAAGAAACGTGGGAAGAAGAAAGGAAGTAAACGAAAAAAGTAAATGTCTTCAACTTTTCACCAGTACTATGACAGCATACTGGTTGATGAAATCTGAACCCCATGTTTACTCCTTTGAGGATTTAGTTAATGATAAAACAACGCACTGGGACGGTGTAAGAAATTACCAGGCAAGAAATTTTATGAGAGATAAAATGAAGATTGGAGATTATGTGTTGTTTTACCATTCTAATCACAAACCACCTCATGTTGCAGGTGTTGCCAAAGTACACAAGGAGGGGTATCCTGATTTCACAGCATTTGATTCTGAAAGTAAATATTTTGATGCATCATCAACTCAAGATAATCCTAGATGGATTATGGTAGATATAGAAGCCATTAGCGCCCTTGAAAATATTGTTTCATTGGCAGATTTGAAGGAAAACCCCGCATTAGAAGATATGCTTGTTGTACAGAGAGGACAGAGGCTTTCTGTTCAACCTGTAGATAAGGAACATTTTGATGAAGTTCTAAGAATGTCAGGAACCTCACTTGACGCGTAGTTATTTGAAAGTGAATCTTTTCCCCAAGTTCATGGGCTCGCGCAATATTAGAGTATCCGACCGAGCCTCAAGTATTGAATATGCAATTAGGGATGTTGTAGTTCCAGCAACAGAACTTGAAGCACAAGGGCATAATATCATCAAATTAAATATTGGAGATCCTCTTGCATATCCTGGGTTACCAACCCCTAAACATATGATTGAAGAATTTCAGAAAGCATTAGATAATCAAGAGAACGGTTATTCTCCCTCATATGGCCTTCCAGAATTAAGAACTGCTATTGCTATGGACGAAAGAAATAAGGGGAATGGCGGTTGGAATTGTAGTCCTGATGATGTATATGTGTGCCATGGAGTTACAGAGGCATTGCAAATTATATTTGCAGCTTTTCTTGAAGAAGGAGACATATTATTAAGTCCAGGTCCTCATTATCCACCTTACCTTACATATCCTCAATTATATGGGGGAATTACTGTAGAGTACCGATTAAAATCTGAGGATAATTGGTCAATTGACTTTGATGATTTAGAATCAAAAATGAATGATGATGTCAAATTACTTGTATTAATAAATCCTAATAATCCTACAGGAGGAATAATCACTTCTGATGAAATAGATAGAGTAATTGAAATTGCTAATAAGTGGCCTAATTGTACAATAATCTCTGACGAAATATACGATAGATTAAATTTCACTAATACTCATATTTCTACAGCATCAAGATCAAAAACAGTACCTATAATTACACTTAATGGCGTTTCAAAGGTCTATTATGCACCCGGTTGGAGAATTGGATATATGGCAATTCATGATCCTGAATCTAAATTATCTGATGTACGTGATGGTTTGGAAAGATTATTGCGTTCAAGGTTATGTGCATCAACTCCTGCGCAAAAAGGATATTTGGCAGGACTTCAAGGTGATGATGAATGGATGAATGCTCATTTAGAGAAAGTAATTTCACAAAGAGACGTTTGTATTAATAGAATCAATAAGATAGAGGGGTTAGAAGTTCAAAAACCAGAAGGTGCATTTTACATGTTTGTAAAATTAACAGATGAAATGTGGGCAAATGATGATAAAAAGTTCGTTTTAGAATTACTTCATGAAGAGCATGTTTTATTGGTGCACGGTTCTGGGTTTTCTCCAGAGTACGGGAAAGGGCATGTTCGTCTAGTTTATCTGCCAAATGAAGAAATATTGAATGAATCGTTTGATAGAATTGATAGATTTCTTAAACGGCATAGAGGGAATATTAGCGATTCTTAGAAAACCTTTGAGGGATTCGTAGGTACAAGGGGGGAATTTGATTTTGCGAACTAGGCATTTATTTTTCGCACTACTAGGTTTGCTATTTTTCTCAATAGTACCTTCATTTGCATCTGCAGAAGTTACAGTAGTTCCAATTGAGGATTTAGGTTCCAATTACATCTTATTATTACCAGCAGGTTTAGGTTTTTTAGGGACAATTTTCTTAGCATGGTATATTTTACCAAATTCATTATCTTCGCTTCAAGTTGCTTTCGAAGCAGATGATAATTTATTTGAAGTACATCGATTAACTAAGAAAAGAAAAGATGCTAGAGAATTATTATGGCTTAAGGGTGTTCCGAGAGGTGTTTTAACATACTTAATGGCTATGACTGCATTATCAATCTTAATCTGTGAATTATTAATTGGTCCTACTACCTATTATTTGCCTATTACCTTATTGATGGCAGCATGCGTAGTTATTCCAGTATTGGTTTCTCCGTGGGAAACATTGATTGCTCAATTAGATCAAATAAGAAATACAAAAATTAAAGGATTTTTCGCATTAATTAGAAGGCTTTGGGCAATATTGTTTATTTCAGGTGGAACACTTGCAATTTTAATGTATGGCTATAGAAGACATGGAGAAACATTAACGCCTACATGGATTACATTAGCATTATTAGTATTCATGTCTCCTACGATTTTTGCATATGGTAGAATATTAGGCGCATCATGGAATATGCTATTACTTTCAAAATGGAGAAGTGTAAGAGGTAAGCAGACACCAATTAATCCCGATAAACCAGGGATTATGGGTAGGATTTCAGCATTTATTTTAGTTGTTTTCTTATTTACAATGCCATTTACAGCAACAAATGGAGTATTTACTGTAATTTATGTTACATTTTCAGGAATGGAACGGGAACTTGCAATGAATATTCTAAATTATGGCGGAGTTGGAGGATGGTATCTTGTAGAATCTGCACAGATGCAGGCTCTTATTGAACAATATCAATATTTGAAAAATGTTCCACAAATTCTTGCAATGTTCCTTACTCTAAATATTGCAATTGTTGGTTTAGCATTTATTTTCGAATTGATTCGTAACCTGTTTTTAGGCGGTCAGTCGTTTGGCGGTACTGGCGGAGTAAGTTTAGCAGCAACAAGGGAAATAAGGTCTGAAGGAGACGTACAAGGTCGTTTACTTTATTTTGCATTTGCTGGTTTTAGTGGATATACTGTATTGCTTGTTGTATTGGCTTGTTACAAAGAATTTGGTTCACTGATGCCATTTACTGATCTTCTCGCAGATAATGGATTTGGGGAATATGAAATACTTAGAACTACATGGACATTTATTGCATCAGGTCAAGCAATTTTCTTATTAATTTGGATTTTAAGTGTCTGGAAGTTTTTCCCACTGAAAAATTATTCATTTGATTTGTCTCCTGATGAGAGAAGAGCTGGTGCTTTTAGGAGAGGTACTAATGATTGGATGCAGAAGAAAATAGATAATGCAGTTCGAAATGATGATTTAGATTTCCTTATTACATTCCAAGCCGAATCAATTCAAGGAGACCAATCACTAGTAAGGTTAGCAAAAGCAAAAGCAAAAATGTTTGAATATGCATTAAGGGGATTATGGCCAAAAGCGATTACTGAGGCACGTAATGTACTCGCACAACAAGGTGGAGAAGACGATGATGCCAGATTACTTATTGCTGTAGGTCATGTTGCATGCAGAAGGATAGATGCGGCCAGAGAAGCACTATCTTCGCTAGAAAATGAGGATGAATATTCTGAGCCAGAAGTAATTTCATTTATTGCAGATTATTTTAATCCATGGCAAGGAAGGGCATCTGATGATGATCTTTGGGATTTTAAAGGTGAACCAATGATTGATAATCTTACAGATGTAATGGAACGATTTAGCCTATGGTCTCCAGATTCATTAAGTCCCTTGTCACGTGGAGAAAAAGATTTGTTAGTTGAACATAATGAATTAATGCAAATTGCAATGTTAAGGGGTCAAAGAGAGCATACAATGGCATTAGAAAAAGCATTTACTATAGTAAGAAGAAAACCTCAGATGGTAAAAGCAAGGGTTTCTTTAGCACTTTGTTTGTTAGATCAGGGAGAATGGCATCTTGCTTTAGATGTGTATGAATCAATTGCTGAAATGGCAGCGGCAGATCCAAGAACGGAAGGATTAGGAGAGATTCTTGGAGTGCCAACTAGAGGTTATGATGAATTGTCTGCACCAATACCACATGAAGTATTATTATCCTCTCGTAGAGATAATGAGGATAAAAAATACCTTTCTAAATTAAAACCATATGTCAAGGAAGCACCAACTAATCCTACAGTAGGTTTACATTTTAAAAAGCAAAAAAATGTTTCACTAACTGCTAATGCAATGGTTGCTGCAGATCAATCAGTAATGAGGGCTATGGAACCAAGGTATAGAGTTAGTAATTTAGTATTGTTCATACGCCTTTTCATATTATGGCCTTCATTTGTTGCTGCAGGTTGGTGGACTTCTGAGAATTTAGCTCAAGGATATATTTTAGAATCCATAGCAAGGTTTGTTTGGCCTATTGTTACTGGATCATTATTTTTCTTACAATTTGTAATGTCTAGAATTTCTCGTGCACAAAGAAGAATAATTAAACAAACAGATCAAAAAGGAATGATTGCATATTCTAAGAGATTAAAGAGGAGTAGAGTTGATTTATCTATTGACAAAGTACCAATTGGTAATCATATGTTGATGTCAGGAATATTAGTTACAATTAGTAATGCTGTTTATGATTTAGGCCTTCCAGGATGGTTGACTGTTAGGCTTGAAAAGCCTAAGAACTTACGTTCTAATTTGAGAACCAGATCTAAACAGATAAGATCCTCTAAACCTCCAAGATACAAGAATTTACCATATGAGTGGTGGAAAAATCAACCTCGTGCACTTTCAAAAGAAAGTCAAGAACTTAAAAAGAAAATTGGATTGGTTTTACAGGATTTTGGAGGCAAAAAGAAAAATAGCCAAAAGAAATTAAGGCAAAAAAGTAGAAACATGTCCTCTTTAGGTATAGAGGGCGATTCAATAATTTATACAGGTGAAAGGCCGAAAAAGAGTAATGGCCCAAAGAGGAAACCTAAGGGGGCACCCCCCTCTAGAAAGAGAGAATCAGATAATGGGAATGATGGTGATTTTGATATTGAAAGTTTCCTTGATAATAAAAGAAGAAGATGATATTTATTCAGATCTCTGACCATTTAGGTTGAGCATATGCATTATCTTTTGATTCCCAACAATATTTGATTTTACAAAAATTTTCTTTCAATATTCTTGCCCTGTTCCGAACTTCAGATTCTTTTCCACCAAGTGATGCTAGGTGAATTAATTCAGCAACTTCATCCATTTCATCTGCACCCATGCCTAATCGTGTCATCTCAGGAGTTCCTAGTCTGATACCAGACGGGTTTACTGCTGATGTATCTCCAGGGAGCATGTTTTTATTCATGACTAATCCTTGAGCCTCGGCTCTTTTTGATACATCTGCACCACCTCCTCTTTCGGTTACATCAACTAAGACAGTGTGACTTTCAGTAAATCCATGTTCAGCAGCAAAAACTTTCATTCCACGATTCCATAAACCTTCAGCCAGTTTTTTTGCATTTGAGATAATATCCTTGGCATAATCCTCTTGAAATTCTAATGCCTCTGCTAAACTAACGCCAAAAGCAGCAACTTTGTGTAGATGGTGATTTGAATGAACTCCTGGAAAGACTCTACTTCTGATGGTTTTATGCAAACTCTTACCATTAGGCAATTCTACATCATGATTACCAATTATGACCCCATGCTGAGGTCCAGGGAATGTTTTATGAGTTGATGCGGTAATCAAATCCATGCCATCCCTCAGAGGATCTTGAAATTGTTTACCTGCAATTAGTCCTAATACATGAGCCCCATCATACATTGTGCTTGCCCCAACTTCTTTTGCAGCCTCTACAATTGGTTTCAAATCATTAGGAAATAAGTATACAGATTGACCTACATAACAGATCCTTGGTTTTTCATCAAGAATTGCTTTAACGGCTAAATCTGTATCAATAGACATCGTTTCATGAATGGACGGGTATGTGATTGTAGTAAGTCCTCTTAGACCTGCTGCACCAAATCGTTGTGTTGAAATGTGAGCTCCTGCTGCTAGTTCAGGTGCCATGAATTTATCTCCTGGAGAAGCTAATGAGAATAGGGCGGAAATATTTGCAGCAGTTCCCGAAATAGGCCTTACATCTGCAAATTCAGAATTAAATAACTTCTTTGCTAATTCTTCAGTATGTACTTCAATAGGATCATAGTCCTCATTACCTTCATAATATCTTGAACCAGGCAATCCTTCAGCATATCTATTGTGTAAATCGGTACTAAACATGTCCATTGCTGCTTTCGAAACTAAATTTTCACTAGCAATGAGGGGAATGCTTGCTTCAAACCTTGAATGATGTTGTTCAATTTGTTCTCTAAAGAACCCTAAACTATCTCTTCCATTTGATTTTGAACCAGGTGTTTTTCTTGGTGCTGGAAATTCGTTATTAGTATCAGACACATTACTTGCTTGTTAAATCGGATTATAGTAATACTGAATAAACTATTGAGGTACTTCCTCCTCGGATGTACGATGCCAATCATTAGTTCTGATGAAAATGAGTATTCTCCAAGTCTTGCTAATGAATTAATTAATAGATTTAATTGGAAGTTTGGGTTGTTTTTAGATAGTGAATATTCTGATGAACCATCCTGGCTGGTATCTAATTCTGCTTTTAATCGGTGGTTTGAGTTACTACAGGAGAACCTTGAATTAAATTTGGGTAGAAGACTTGCTCATGCTGCAGCAGATAGTGAAGAATTTAGATTACAAACTGTAAAACGCCCCACAGGCTTATTTGGTATAAATAAGAAGTCACTTAATTTAGTAAATAAGGATTGGAGAATAAGAGGATTAGGAACGCTAAAGGCACCATCAAAGCCGTTTAAATTATCTAAATTAGATGTAGAGGTACACGGCAGACTCCAGTCTAGTTTTTCTTCAGGTTTAGCTAATGCTGCTTGGGAATGGGTGGTGAAAAGGAGACATCGATTCAGGTGGGAGGATAGAGGCAAAGATATCGCTATTGTGCATTTGGAAGAAGATAATCTTGATGTTGCCAAACCTAAAAAAATAACACCACTCTGGACATTATCGCCAACTGAAATTTCACATATTCAAAAGAATCCTCTGTCAAAACCATTTGAGTTACCTTTTGGAGGATGGGATCTTATGGGAGAGAGGCATGTAATTTTGCATCAAGATTTCATTCTCCGCTTTGTGAAAAATGTTACTACTTATGCTTCAGAATCTGCAGAAGTAGGAGATATTGTAGATTATTCAGTATTCGATATTTCAGAAACAGAGTCAAGAGTATGGAGCGCTATAGCAAAAGCCTCTTGTGACTTATTTAGAGAAGGAGGGGAATTATTTATGGTTGCAGAGGCAGAACATTGGATTGATGCAAGTCAAGCAGAATTAGTAGATCATGGATTAGGTGCTGTAAAATCTTCCAAAGCAATTGATAACCATGGAGGTGTCGAATTAGAATTTTCTAGCCTTTTTCATCCTGCAATAGTCACGGGTGTATTGCTGGGTTGTTGGTCTAGAACCGAAGGTAGAGATGCAAAAGCAACATGGAATGAGTCAAATGACCAATTATCGCTCATTATTTGCTCAAAATCGGTGATTGCAAGCAATTAATTATAAAATACCCAATGCCCAAAAACCCTCAATCTTTATTTCACTAAAAAGGTTCGAGTTGATAGTCCGAAGGACTAAGTGGTGTAAAAAATGGTCCTATCACATAATCAAATGGCTTACGTTGCTATTGTTGTAACTATGATTTTTGGTTCGTTATTTGTAGGTGTTTCAGGGATCATGGATACAACCGTTCGCTACGAAGATGCTGGTGGTGATGTTATTGATGATCAGGATGTCACTCAATCTATAACAGACTCTGATGGAGACGGTTTATCTGATCAAATAGAAAAAACTCAGTATGGAACTGACCCTGCTGTTTGGGATACAGATAGAGATGGGTTATCTGATGGCTGGGAAGTTTTGAATGGTTTAGACCCTAATGATCCAGGGGATGCTGGTGTTGATGATACTGCAAGTCAAGATACTGTAGATTCAGACTGTACAGATGAAGACATTGATTTTTCTTCAGAAGCTTCAAATGAACAAAAAACAGCAATAGTAAACGGAATTGAAATAATGTATAATGTGACTTATTTGACATATACACTTCCTAATGGAATTGAAAAAACAATTGAGGAACCTGAACCCTGGGTTCCTAAAAATGGTATTTATGAATTAGATGATGGTAAGTTTATCATTACAGGTACTACAATTGTTTATTGCTCTGGAATAGCATTGCCTGATGATGGAGGTAGTCCAGAGAACGGACCTACAGGAGATCCAGATAAAGATGGACTTACAAATGCAGAAGAAGCAGAATTAGGAACAAATCCGAATTTAAGAGATACCGATGCAGATGGTCTTGGGGATAAATGGGAAGCCGACCACAGAATTACAAAGGAAGTGCCTGGTGCTACTGGAGTTGTTGTAGATTTATTTAATCCGTTAGATGGTAATTGGGGATGTGAATTACTTACAGAATCTCGAGAAGACGAAGTTGATGAATTACTTTCAGAAACTGGACCTTTATTCCAGTTTGCTGAGGAATTTGGAAGAGATTTCAATGGTCGTTACAGTTGTGATGCAGTATTAGATATTGATTTAGATGGCTCTGATGGATTAATTAATTTCTTAGAAGAAAAGTTTGGTACTAGTCCATTAGACTCAGATAGTGATAATGACTTATTGTCAGATAATGAGGAAACAAGATATGGAGTTATTAGTTGGAATAGATGGTGTGGTAAATCTTCAGAAACAAAAGATAGAGCAGCACCATTTACCCATGTTTCAGAAAATAGCATTGATTGGTTCTTGGAAGATATGGATGGAGATGGCTATTTCAACGGACCATCTGATTGGGATACTGATGGTGATGGAATGCCAGATGGATTTGAACATTGTTTTGCTAGTGCTTTAGATCACCCAACAGATTCAGAATCAACAAACTTATTGGATCCAGCAGATGGTTCAGATGCATACTATGATTGGGATTCAGATGAATTAAGTAATTACGAGGAGTTTGAAACAGCATTACTTCTTGGGGATGAGAATTTTACAAGTCCATGGTTAGTAGATACTGATGGAGACGAAATGCCTGATGGTTGGGAAAAGGAAAATGGATTACATCCTGCATGGGCGGGTGATAAAAATCTGGATCCTGATTTAGATGGATGGGACCAAGATGGTGATGGCGCAGTCACATATTCTGATTTGGTATATACAACAACAGTTACAGAGATTGGTGTTGAATTAGGCCAACAAGTTTCAAAGAATGAAGAAGTAGCTAGAGGGTTATATACACTCCCTGGAGGTGTTCCTGGTACAGCTAAGTTATATTCTCCTGTTGATGGTTTTGTTTATCAAATATTAGTTACAACAGGAGATCCAAATGATTTGGATAAGCCTGCTTCAGTAATAGATTCAAGGCAAGATGTATGGATGGTTATTGTAGAATCTCATGAAAGATTTACAAATATTGATGAATATAATGCTAAATTTATGGATGGAGATGGCGAAGTAGATACTAGATCTACAAAACCAAATGATTGGGATACTGATGGAGATTTACTTTCTGACGGTATTGAAGTACATGGTTGGTATATTGAAGTTGTAATTGCCTCTGAGAAAGATGGAACCAAAGAGAGATTAGTTACAAGTGATCCTGGATTACAAGATACGGATAAAGATGGATTAGATGATTTTGGTGAATTTAATTACGTAAGTAATGGTTGTAAATCTGGATCTAATGCATCTAATGCAGATACTGATGGAGATGGTCTTGACGATTATTTTGAAGCAGTAAATGGGCATCCAGATATTTATGGAGACGGTACATATTTCACATCTCCTTGTATGTTTGATACCGATAATGACCAACTTAGAGATGGTGAAGAAGTTAGTTTAGGTGAAGATGGATTTGTTACAAATGCTAGTGACAGAGATACTGATAATGATGGATTGAAAGACGGAGCGGAGTATTATACTCCGAGGCCCTTTCATGGAGATCTTGAACATACAGATCCTTTGAATAATGATACAGATGGCGATGAAATGCTAGATGGTTGGGAAATGCAGGTATATTCTGCTGAAGAAAATACAAACTCACATAGTTTATGGATTTCTAAGGATTCATGGGATGACCCCCAGTGTATTGTCGGAATTAATGAACCCTCTAATAAGTGTACTAGGGAAGCAGGTGCTTATTTGTGGGCAAATTTTGATGCTAAATCTGGGGACGAAAAAACAGGATTCCCAAGTTCTCCAACTTATGAATTATGGGAAATAAATATTACCAATTTTAACATACCAAGCAATGATTTATGTGATTGTAGAGGTAGATGGGCCCTAAATCCAATGTTCGGCTCTTTAGCTGATTCATTCTATGATGTTGATAATGACACTTTGATGAATTCTGTAGAAGGGCCAGATAGATGGGATACAAACCCTGTTGTCAAAGATACGGATGAAGATGGGTTGCCTGATGGTTGGGAAGTAGAGTACAGTATGCAGGCAATGGAATTAGGATTAGTTGACAATGCAACCTTAGGTTCTTTTGGTGCTAGAGGTGTATTAGATCCTGCATTAATTGATAGTAATAATAATGGAATTAAGGATGGAGATGAAGATATTGATGATGATGGATTAAATCGTACTAGTTTACTAAACAAATATTGCCCAGGATGGGATAATAGTCAGAATAGTGAATGTCATATTGATCCTGCTTAAGTTTCAGGTAATTATCCAGGTAAGAAATTTTATGACGATTTAGAAAATTATACAAATTATGAAGAGTATGTCAATGGAACAAATCCTATTTTAAATGATACAGATGGTGATGGTTGGGAAGACGGTCCTGAAGTATTTTACCAAGATCATGATGATGATGGTATGGCAACAGGCTGGGAATATCACTTCGATTACAATCCATTTAACGAGGCTGATAAAAATGGTGATGAGGACTTTGATGGACATCGGAATTGGTGTGAGTTCAAATGGAATACTAATCCAAGAGACGCGTTAAGTTTCCCTGGTCAAGGCCAATTATGCTAGATTTTTGATTACACATAAGAATCGAACATTCAATAAGCACTTCTAATACGATATCTTTGTGCAGAGAGTTAGATTAAGGCTTTATTTTGTTGGATTTATTCTAATTTGCTCACTTTTTGTAATTAATTTAAATTCAGTTAATGCTGAACCAAAATCTAATGATGAGTTTTATTTATTAGATGAACAAGGTCAGAT
>MDSV01019759.1_pt1 | contig 14351 bp, 11 predicted proteins | sample 810851 | NCBI WGS metagenome assembly MDSV01 (sample SAMN05326640, study PRJNA326480) | marine metagenome | isolation source: seawater | place: Atlantic Ocean: North East | collected 2012 | reverse complement strand
CCGCCCTCGCCTCCGCCCTCGCCGCCGCCCTCGCCACCGCCGCCAAGTCCGCCGCCGCCCTCGCCGCCGCCCTCGCCGCCGCCGCCCAGTCCGCCACCGAGTCCGTCGCCGCCGCCCTCGCCGCCACCGCCCTCGCCGCCGCAACCGTGCAGTTTTGAGGGCGGCATTCACGCCGGTCAGCCGTGCGATCCAATGCTGCAGTTTGTGGGAAACAGTGCTGGTCAAATGTGCTGCTATGGAGAATTAACGCACGATGTTGCTGGAACTGCCATGACCTGCAGGAATCCAGGACTTCGGACTGCCGACTACAGCTCGGAGTTCGTGTGCATGCAACCAATCATATTGTCGTATTTTGGTTGTGGCCATGACTATGCCGACTGCCGTGCGTCACCGTCAACAGCGCTCAACAGTTTACCTGAAGGTGTCACGGAAGACCAGTTTATGGCAGAGTGCTGCTTGCGCCACTTCTACTCGCCACACTATGGGTCAGGTGATAAACAGCGCTGTCAGTACGACTGTTCGACGAAAAAGTGCAAAGATACAAACGATGTTACCACTGCCTTTGACTACAGCCTCGACGCCAATGGTGTAATCATAGGTTGTGCGTAGTCACATACTCAACAGTGCCAGTGTTTTAACCCCAGATTTTATTCACCCGTACCAAAACACCGAGACAGAAAGAGAGAGAGAGAGATCGGGCGTCGAAGCAGCGCGCGGTGCGCGCTTACTTCGACAGGAAGTTGTAGGCGACGCCGAGCTGCAGGTGCATCTCCAGCGGCTCGTGGTCGATGTCGTGCTCGATCGCCGCCTCGCGCTGGGCAAAGGCGTCGCGGCACTCCTTGACGGCGGCGTCGTCCGCGGCCGTGGCCAGCTCGGCGTCGAGCTGCGCCTTGAGGGGGCGCTTGGCCTCCTTGAGCAGCTCGGAGCGCGCCTCGTCCCACGAGCCGAACTCCGCCGGCGTGATCGAGACCTCCGCGCGCGAGAAATCGCGAACCTTGCTGCCACCACAAACAGCAGTGTCAGTACAGAGCTGTGAATGCATTCAATGGTGTGCGTACATCTGCGACTCGACCTGCGTCTTGACGAGGGCTGACGGCGCCAAAGACAGCAGAGAGTCAGCGACCATTGAATCCTGCGCTATATGGGTTCGAGGGTAGAAGCCGCACGGAGAATGCTCTCGTACAGCCTGCGATGCAAAACGATCCAAACTCACCATCGTGGAGGTATGGCGCGGAAAGGGGCGTGAGCGTACCCCTGACTGATTTTGACAAGTCCTTCCGGCATCATCGAGATCTCTGGGAACGCAATTCAGAGCAAAGTGAGCCGGCAAGTGCAGCGGGGTTAGACATGGATGCTGACCGCCCATCTGCAGCTTGTCCGCGTTCTCGGAGATCGCAGTCACGATCGGGTCTGTGTGCATACGAGACAGATGAGGAGAGTGTAGACAATGGCATGGCAGTGGAGCGGCGCACGGTCGGCCGCGACGAGGACGAAGCGGCGCTGGCTAACTTCGTGGATCTGCCGAAGAAGAAGCAGCCGCGGTAAGTAGCAGTGCACTCAAACACATTCGAATCGCAGCAGCGTACGCCCTTGTCCGCAAGATTGTCGCCCGTGTACCCCTGTTTGAAACAAATCAGGCCAGTAAAGCACAGGCACAAATCGAGGCCAGTGATCTACAAGATCACTTCGCCCTCAGGCAAGGCCTATGTCGGGCAGACAAAGTGGTTTGCGCAGCGCATGGCGAGGCACAAGAACGACCACGTGAGTGGGTGTCGTGCGTTGTGCAGTGCAATCCAGAAGTATGGATGGGACGCCATGCAGGTGGAAGTGATCTGGGAAGGTGCTGAGGGAGAGATGGATGCAATGGAGAAGCTGTTGATTGAGCAGCATGCAACGCGGGTGCCTTGTGGGTACAATCTGGTTGAGGGTGGTGGGGCAAACCCGGCAAAGAACCCGGAGGTGCAAGCAAAGCTGAAGGCGATGCGAGATTCCGGAGAGATGCGAAAGCGGCAGCAGGCTGGGTGGGCAAGGCGGCGCGAAGGAAAGAGTGTTCCGCGTGAGCCACGAAGCAGGTACGACCCAAGGGCATCAAGAGGGCCCAAGAGCAAAGAGGCAAAGGCGAGGCAGCGGGCCACGTGGGAGAGAAAGCGAGAAGCCAAGTGGCAGGCGGAAGGGTTGAGCGATGCGCAGAAGGAAACAAAGCGGCACAACTATGCGATGCGCGTGGCCAACGAGATGCGCCACAAGCTCGGAATCCCGTTGGACGACAAGAGCTTTGGCCCAAGGCACAAGACAAAGTACTGGGAAGGCAAACATCGAGAACGTCTTTGACACGCAAAGGCGCCGGAAATTTCTTCGCGAAGTCGTAGGCTGCGCACGCAAGGACAGTGTTAGTGCGCGGTGAGAGTGTGTGGGTTGTGATGGTAGCTTACCAAGCGACACGTCGTCGGCCTGCAGCGAGCGCTCGTTGGCCGAGTTGGACTTGGGCAGCACGATCATCGAGTAGGCCTCGCCGTTGGACGAGAAGGTCTGGTCGTCGACGCCGGTGATCTTGGCGCCAAGGGAGACGGGGAAGGTCGAGGAGACAGCGTGGACCGAGAGGTCGTGGAGCACAACGCTCTTCAAGTCGCCCTGCGCGTCAGCCGAGCCGTCGAGGCTGACGAACTTCTTCTGCTGGAAGATGGACTTGAGGGCGTCCGCGGACGGGGCCCAGGTGCCCTTCTGCTTCTGCGGGCAGAGGTCGTTGAGCGAGGCGCGGATGGAGACGACAAGCTGGCGCTTGAGCGGCTTGTCGGGCGAGGCAACGCAGTAGTTGTTGCCCTCGGCCAGCTCCAGGTCGCTCGCGGCCTGCGAGAGCATGTTGGTCGCGTCGGCGTCGGTGGCGGGCTTGTTCGCGCGGATGGACATTGGGTCAGACGGTGAATCCCCTGGGTGTATACCTGGGGCAGAGTGACAGAGACTTATGCAGTGCGCGGCATCGCCGGAGGCGAACCGTTTTTACCACTACCAACGGGGTTGATAAACATGACTGGTGTTCGTGACACATGTTCAAGACTGGACTAGACTTCCACGACTTTCAACATCCGCAGTGTTAACCGTGAAGCTGTGCACAGTGCTCGCGTGCGTCTCCCCCCTTCCCTCTGTGTGTGTGTGTGTGTGTCTGTGTGTCGCCTAGAAGCCTTAGTCAAACTCGCCCTCGTAGTCGCTGTGGCCGTCCTGGTTCCACTCCGGCTCCGGCTCGGAGTGGTTGTCGGAGTCGTCGCCCGCCTCGTCTTCGGACGGGTCCCAGCCCATCTCCGCGAGGTCTGCAGCAGCATCGGCCTCGGCCTCGGCCTCGGCCTCGGCCTCTTCTTCCTCTGGAAGCATCCTGCTGCTCGTGAACGGCTGCGAATCGAGCAGTGCCACCTGGTCCTTCAGGAGCTTCATGCTGACTGTGCCCCCGTAGCGCGCCGCGCCAGACCGTGCTGGGGGCCGTGTGGGAAGGGGAGCGGTGTGCAAGCCGTGCCCCTCCGTCCCGGCGTCGCTCGTGAAGTTCATTGCCTTTTCGAAGCGATCCACCGCCTGCATCTGCAGGCGCAACTCGGGGGGGATGGTGACGTCGTGAGTCGTCGCGTACGTGCGCAGCCATTTGACTTCGTGGTAGCGGATTGGCCGGCCACACACGCGCCGCTTGTTGCGCTTCGACGCCGCCTTGGTCCATTCCACAAGCTTCAGGGGGAAGCTCGCGTCGAACAATTTGTGGGGGTTGCTGGTGTCGAAGGTGTTTGGCGTGTAGACCTCGACGCCCCAAGCGCCATTCGGGTCGCATTCTGGGATGCCCAGGGAGTCCGGAGTGGGCGTCGACGCGCAAAACTGCGGGTCCGCGAGCAGCGAGATGTGCAGCTTCGTGTTCATGCATTTGATGTGGTCGGCCTCGGTGCAGGCGCGGTAAGCGTCCAGTGCCACTTCGTAGCAGATCTGCACCGTCTCTTCGAAGAGCGAGTAGACGACGCCCGGGTTCAACTGCAGCATGTCGCAGTTCTGCAGGATCAGCTGGCAGTACACCACAGAGGACCGCAGCGCGCAGCAGCAGGTGAAGGTGTGATCGAGCGTCTTGGAGTTGAGGAACGGGTCCCCATCGTGCACGTGGCCGAGCACAAAACCGTACGCGAGGAGCGGGTTGCTGATGTGGTACGCTGCCAGCCCTTCGTACAGCGTGGGGTAGAGCTTGATTGCTTCGAAGACAAAGGTGGCATCGTTCTTCAAGTACGTAGAGCAGTGCTGGTACAGCATCCACACCTTGTTGCGACCTGCGCCCTCGCCGGCACAGGCCTTCATGATGTGCAGCACAAGCTCGCGATTCTCGTCGATGCCGATGTTCTCCTCGCGTAGGAGAACGGGGTGTTCTGTGATGGCATCCACCACGAGCTTCTGGTCCCGGCGCATCGCCTCCGGCAGGTCCCTCCACAAGGCGTATCCCACCTTGGGGCGCAACAGCAGCGCACGGTTGACTTGGACGTCGTAGTAGGGCTGTGATACGAGGTCGTAGCACAGTGCGTTCTTCAGGTTGACTGCGTGTTCTTCGGAGTCGATTCGCACATGCCGCGCAAACTGCAGCGCAATGCGCGTGTCGTCGATTTCGAAGTCCCACACGCGGCGACCATCGTTGGATTCAGGTGCAGAGTCGCCGTAGATTGCTTGCTGCATCTGGAGCACCGGGTTGTGCCAGCCGATTTGCGTCGCGGCTTCCGCGATGCCTGGGCAATCCCAGAACCTCATGGTCATCAGGGCCCAGAGCATTTGCCACTGCGTGGCGCGTGCGTAACTGGTGCGGAGCGTGGCGCTCCATTGCGAGTCTCGCGTCAGGGCGGCGTCCCGGAATTCATTGAGCATGCACGCCAACGGCTCGATGCCCATCCACAGCACGTCCCAGTAGTGCTTGGCTGCCACATCGGCATTGCGTAGCACGAGCGCGCGCCGCTCTGCATTGCCGATAACAAGCCCGTGCATGACCGCGTAGATCTGCGCCACGAACTCGTGCGGCTTGCACAGCTCGTCGACCAGGCCGACGAACTGCACGAAGACCAACGGCCCGATGTCCGGATTCTCGATCAGGCTCTCGACCCAAGTCGGCGTTGGAGGCGCGGCTGGCGTTTGCGCCGCGACCCGCGTCATCTTGGGCGAGTCGCTCGAGGGTGCCGTTGGGCGTGGGGTGAGTGCAGCAGAGGACACGATCTTCTTCGTGTGGGTTCGCTTGATCGGGAAGCAGGCGGGTTCCATAGATGTATTATGCGTTTCGCAGGTGCACCCCCTGGACGCACCTCGGACCCCCATGACGGTAGCATGGTGGGACGTCCCACCTAGTGGGACGTCCCAGGCGCCGACCGTCACGCTCGGTCGATCGGACGGTTACCGCCACGCCACGACCAGCGACCCGACAAGGACACCCGAATGTCGCTTGTTATCACCGCCCCCCTCTCCGCCACCACGCCGACGGCGTGTCCTCCACTGAACGCGGACACCACCGGCGCCCTCGAGGCCGGGTCTACGGCGCCCGCCATCACCGTGGTCAATCTGGCCGACCTCCCGAAGCACATCGAGCCGGACGGCTTCCGCACGAGCAGCAAGGGCAAGTTGATCCCAGAGGCGTACGACACCGACTCGCACTCGGCCAAGCGCAACCGCTTCATCGACCGCGAGACGGGGGAGGTGCTCGACGAGCCCGTTCCCGACAGCGAGTCTTCGTGGTACAAGTTCCAGCAGCGCTTCAACGGCGCGAACAACAATCCGGTGTGGGCGGTCCAGCCGCGAGTGGACGGAGTGGGCCACGACGGCGTCGACGCGCGCTTCGCCGAGCCGTCCGACCCGCCGGACTCGTACTACGCAGAGGACGTGGACGACGCCACGACCGACTGCTCGGAGCGCAGCTCAGCGGCCTCGGACTACTGCCACCGCTGCAAGGACTGCCACGACGGCGGCAGTGCGGCCATCATGAACAAGGACCCCAATTTCCGGGTGTGCGTCGACTGCGCGACCGACGAGGAGATGGTCGAGTGGGGCCAAGAGAAGGAGCTGACCGAGCGCAAGGAGAGGGACGCGTGGGCGGCAGGCCGTTGGGAGGCTCCGCGCTTCCGCGAGCCCGACGACGAGCCGTCCGACACCAACCCCGAAGACGTGGACGCCGAGTACGCCTTTGAGCGCGGCCTCGGCGTGAAGCGCAACCACGCTGACGACTACGGCCCGGAGGACGCGTCGGAGGACGAGGAGGACGCCGTCCCTGGCACGCCTCCGCCGCCGAAGCGGCCGCGCATCGACCCCAACTACGTGCCCGAGACGCCGTCAGCTGGGTCACCGTCAACGGCATCGCCGAGGTCCATCTTCGTCCCGCAGTCGCCGATGTAGGACTCGTGTGGGGGGTGGGGTGAGTGTGGGGGTGGGGTGTGCAGGTTCGTCTCTTAGCATCACACGCGTTCTCGCTCTCTAACAACGTTTACATCACACGAATCGGCAGCAGCAGCGCCGCCGCCTCGTCGTGGGACAGCGGTCGGTTTGGCCGGATCTCGGCTTCTTCGCGCAGCCGCTTGCGCTGAGAGTGCAGGCAGTCGGCAAAGAGCGCACGCATCCCAAAGAATCCAAGGATTGCTCCCGCCGCAAGCAGCGCCGCTGTAACGATGGGCAGCATCGTCGAATATCCAGCGGTGCGCTAACCATTAGGTGTGCGAATGTACCGGGTAGCGGAGAATAGCATGCTGCGCGTCGAGGGGGGTGCGATGTTTTCTCAGCGTGATATCTGCGCAGAGATGCATCGACGTCTGATGCGCCGCTTTGAAAACGCTACACCTCCCGAGCTGGATGCCGACGAGAGGGAAGACCCGTGCGTGCAGTTTGTGATGCACATGCGCACCTTTCTGTCGCGCTGCGGAGACCGGTACTGCCGCATGATGCGCTGCTCCCAGCCGCTGCCGTATGCTGCCTCGAGCGAGAAGTTTATGATTCTTGCGCGCTACTACGTCGTAGAACTGGCATGCTTTGTCACCGACGTGGACCGCATGCCCATGTGGCGGGTGTGTACGTTTGCGTTGGAGGCGCTCGCGACGCGCGTGCACGGATTCTTCGGCCACTCGCTGTGCTCGCTGTGTGCCACGCACACCTTTTCGACCAACCACCCGACAGGTCTGCAGGACCCGGGCGTGTGGCTGTTGTTGCACGTTGTGCTGGGTGCCGATCTAGGCGCCGAGCTGCACCAGTACACCGCACTCGGTTATCTGCTCACGCACGCAGCCGACTCGCTCGCGTGTTTGGCCTTTTTGCTCCTGCTTGTGCCCGGGCGGAATGCCACTGCACTGCTCACCATTGGCAGGCACGATGAGGACGGACTGTCGCCGGTCTTTTGCGCCGTGTCGGCGTACTGCGAGCCGCATCGGGGTCGCAATGCAATCGATCTGATTCTGGCGACCAAAGAGGGCAGTTTAGGACTTGCTCCATACCCATCCGTAGTCGCTCAGTTTGAGCGCATGGCGCTGGGGTGGCTCAAGCATGGCACGGCGCTCTACGCAACGACGGAGGTCGCAGTTGCGACGAGTTCTCCGCCACAGCTGCAGTCGCAGCCGCAGGCGCACCCCCAGCGCGTAGTGCATCAGAGCACGCACGAAGATCGCATGACTACTCTGCACCGCCTGGCGCGCTCAAATCCACAGCACCACTGCGCGGCGTGGATGGAAATGGCCGCGCGGGTGGCCGTTCGGCTGGAGTGCGCAACCAGCATACCTGTGCTGTCAGCGCCGGCACTGGTCGACGCATCTCGAATGTGGGTGGACATCTGGCACAGCCTGTGCAACGTGCTCGTCTCGGCGCAACGCTTGCTCATTCGTAAGCAGAGGCAGTGCACGCCCGTGCTCGTTGTGTGGATCTGTGTTGGGAAGGAGATGCGCACCATGGCGCGCGGCATCACACCACCGGCGCGACAGATGTCGAGTGCAACGTGGTCCCAGGCACACGCCGACGTCATAGAAGCGACGTTGAGAGCAAAGACGTCTGCTGCGGCATGCCCCCTCGCATCGCGGCTGCAGCGACGCCGCGCAGCACGCTTTCTCGTCGACTCTGCCCGCTGGGAGGTGCCGCCCTTGGACGAAGAGACGCACGCGCCGATGGCGCTGGTGCATGCCAACCTAAAAGAAGAGTGCCACAGCGGTGCTACGGTGCCCATCGTTCAGGGCGATTTCCGTGGACCGTGCGGCGTGGCGGTGGTGTGCTGTCAAACAAAATCCTAACGGTCGGCGCCATGGACCGGGTCGCATAGGTACCACGCATCGCCATTGTAAACCCAACCAGACGAAACGTCTGTTTGGGACGTCCCATGTCATTACCGTCAGACTGCCTTCCTCCACCCAGTTCAACCGAGACCCATACACATACACGCCCGTACAATCAAAGGTGCGCTCCCTCCCTTCCCCCCCCCTACCCAGGTCTTACCACTGGGACCATTTCCAGCTCATCACACGGCCGCCGACGGCGCCTTCCGAGTTGACGGTCCCCGGCGCCCACCGCGCGCAGAAACCATGTGCCTCAGCTACGAGTGGGACTACGCGCAGCAGGAGGTGGAGATGAACGCCGGGTCCGCGCAGGAGGCGGCGCAGCAGGCCATCGACATGATCGAAAAGCATGGCATCAACAGCGCGCACGACGGCGTCAGCTGCGCGGACACGCAGATCGGCCTGCTGTACCTCGGCGACAACGCGACCGACGGCTACGAGGCGGAGGTCGTGGTCCGCGCCAACATCCAAGTCGACCCGGAGACGGGCAAGACGCCCCAGATGATCGGCTTTGCCATCCCGCCGGGCAACGACCCCGTCGACGAGGGCGTGCACGTCTGCCAGGCCGCGGCGCTCGACGCGTTTGCAAAGCCGCGCAACAAGGTGCCGGTGCCGGAGTACCACGAGGCGCCCCGGTACCGCAGCCTTGCGGACGCGGAGGGCGGTGGCGACGACGAGGACACGCCGTCCACACCGGCGATGCCCGAGTTCAACATCGAGGCGCGCACCGCGGTCGAGACGAGCGAGGGCACGATCTTCCCGTTCGGGACGTCGGCCTTTGCCAAGAGCTGGAAGGTCCTATACGCGATGGACGGCTGGGAGCGCCAGGAGCACCACAAGCATGTGGGCGACTCGCTGGCCGTCGCCATGGTCAAGTCGCTCATCTCCAACGGGGTGCCCATCGACTCGCTCTTCGAGCTGAACGAGGACCTGGACATGGAGGCGGTGAACGCGCAGATGCCCGCGAGCTGGACGCTCGAGCAGCGCGCCGCGCACGTCTGCTCGCAACTGGACGACCTCTGCCGCCTCCGCTTCATCGACCAGTTCCTGCCGTCGCTCGTGCCCGGCATGGACATGCTGATCGTCGTGCCCAAGCCGGACCTGCTCGACGGCTCCTTCTCGTTCACCTTCAAGATCGAGAAGCTATCGGCGGAGGGCACCATTGTGCCGCTGCCCTCCCTCGTGCACAACGACGCGCTCGACCTCGCGCGCGGGGACAAGATGCAGCTCGTCGAGGCCCCGGTCCACCTGTACACCAACCTGAAGGGCCTCACCATCGACGCGCTCGATTGGGACCAGAGCACGGTCGCCAAGGACGCCAAGTTCCCCGTCCCGCTGTACTCTGCCGAGGAGCTGTGCGGCACGCACTTTGGCCCCTCGGAGACGCCGCCCGAGACCCCGTATCAGGAGGTCCAGTATGGCCACCAATACCACGAGGGCGTGGTGTACCGCAGCCTCGCCTCAAGCTACGGCAACAACTGGGGCGGGCACCTGAAGGCCTGCAAGCAGCTGCAGCAGCACATGGTCGGCGAGGTGCACAAGACCCACAACGACCGGCTGGGCGAGCGCGGCCTCGGCGAGCTGTACGTGCGCCCGGGCGCGGAGCGGGAGCTCTTCTACACCAACCTCGAGGGCATGGAGTTCCCGCCCTACTGCTGCAAGGCGATAGTGAAGTTTGTCAAGCCCCGCGAGACGGTGCACGAGATGCGCGCGCGCACCGCCGCAGCGGCCAAGGCGCGCGCCGCCGCGTCGGCGGCGGCGGCGGCGGCGGCCGGGCCGACGCCGATGAGCACTGACGACCTTGGGCACGCGGCGAAGGTCATCACTGCGCCGACCCAGGGCGAGGCGCGCAACACACTCATCCACAGCTGGTACAACGCCATGCGGTACGCCGACGGCAAGGCTCCTCACCGCAGGGCCTTCTTAATGATTGCGACCGGCTTGTCGAGCTTCGCTGTGGCCAACAAGACGTACGTGGACGGCACCTGGATCATTGACGACGGCGATCTCACAATCAGCGCGCTCGGCTCCAAAGAGCAGAACGTGCTGCTCCGGCTCCACGGGGCGCTCAACGAGGTGAACCGGTTCATCCCCTGCGTCGAGTACAATCTGTACCTGCCGACGGCGCTTGCCATGATGCTTGGCCAGTTTGCCAGCTCCAATCCGATGTGCGACGAGTTTGCCTTCTACTACGCCAAGGCGCTCCAGGCACACGCGGTCGAGGTTTACGAGCCGACCGCGGACCTGCCGCTCGTGAAGGTCAACACGCTGCTTCCGCTAAGCGTGTGCTACATGTTTGCGCTGTTCAACCAGATGAAGGACCTCGATCAGGTCACCAACGAGGCGCTCGACAAGGGCGTAAAGGACTGGCTGGACGCCCATGCCCATGCATGAATCCGTTGCAGAAACCAGCGTGTTCGTGGGCTGCGTGGACTACTGCGTGGCGCACGTGCACGCCGTGGCAGGGGGCGCAGTGGCGTGCGCGGTCGAGGGGATGCACGTGATACGGAGCCCCGAGTTTCCATCGAGCGAGTCAGAGGCGGGGCGCGTGGAAGAAGGAGTCGGGGAAGTGACCAACGCTAACGTCGGACTTCAGAACATTGCGGTAGTATGGGAGCGGACAGGCGATTGTACGGTGTGGACGCGCGCGGGCAGTCACGGGTTTGACGTCGTGGTAAGTGGTAAGCGGCCGTTCGCACGAACATAAATTGGTAGAACAGTAGGGGCGATAGACACGCGCACTTAGGGTTAGGGGTAGATGACAGACTGCGACGCCCCCGAGGATTGGTGGACGGCACCTTCGTGCAACCTGACACCGGAGAAGACCATCTCCTTTTACCTAGTGCCGTTTCTGCTACTGGTTGCGGTGATTGCGCGGTACGAGTTGGGCTATGGCGCGGAAGGCCTGTGGGCCCACTATCTACTCAACGCGGGCAAGCCGATGGCAGACGTTGCCTTTGTGGTGGGAATGGGAATTCAGGCGCAGGATTACGTGACACACGAAGACGCGCGCACGGCCGATTCGGCGTGGATGTGGGCCTTGAGCTTGCTGCTGCACGGCCTGCTCGTCCCGGCGTTTGCGGGGGCCGACCTGCGCCTGCCGTGGATCTTACTCGCCGTAGTGGTGTACTTGCTGTCGCTGGGGGTGCTCGGTGCGATGCACGCTGCTGCTCCAGAAGTCAACCACTGGCCCTACTCGCTGTCGCCACTGGTCAGCCTGGTGTTTGTAGCGTCGTATTTGCTCCAACACGCCGGCGACGCCATAGCGCGCGCACTGTTGAACGGCAGTCGTGTGTGGAGTCCAGTCCGTAAGGATGGGGTTGAGTCCGACTGAGTCGAAGAACGTCCAGATTTGGTATGTCGGCGCCGTGGACCAAAAAATTTGTGACGCCACAAGCTCTCCCTGAGACCTCAGAGCGGACTACTTAAGTACGGCCGCACCACTGCTGCCAGGAAGCATGCAGCAAAACCAACGCAAATTTAATGATTGGCGGGTGGGCACCAGCCAAAAATCAAAATGTCCAAAGGCTTCCTGTTTTTACTTTTACTCGCTATTGGATATCCTCATCCTTGCCGTCTTGTGTTGTCACACGCGTCCACTGCCCGCCCGCACGGCCTCACCATGCCGCTGTTGCACGTGCCGCACAACCTCTTCCGACGACACAAAGATGGCCAGGAACACGATCCCCGGCAGGAAGGAAAGGAGCATCTGCAGCGGAGCGACGACGCGCCCGCCAGGTCTGCGCCCGACGCTGCTGAGCTCAACGGCCTAAGCGCGCTCAACGCGTACGTGCTGCTGCTCGCGGGCGGATGCGTGGTTGCCGTGGCATGCGCAATTCGCACCTGCGCCGTCAAAGATGCATGTGTGGGCCAGAGCACGTGCATTGCATTGGAAGATAGCGTCTGCGGCTTCCGCAACCGCGTCACGGCCGCCACCGACACAATGTACGACTACGACGTTTCGGCAAAGGACGCCTTGAGCTCGCTGTTGCGCGACGTGTGTGCCCCTGGCGAGCGGATGTCGTTGAGCGTGCTCACGGGCAAAGCCGAATGCATTCCGTACTTCACGTTTCCGAGCGCGCTCAACGAGGAGATCATGGATCCAAGCGCTGACACACCACACATGCGCGCGTGCGGGAAATGGATCGAAGCAGGCGGCGTCGTCCTCGACGTGGAGCAGCGCGCGTGGGAGGACAACCACAAGTGGAAGGAGGCGCTGGAGAAGATTGAGGAGTATGCAACGGCGTCGTCTCGCAGTGCCAGTAACGCCATGTCCAAGTTCCGCGCCGAGTGCGAACGCACAGTGCACGCCGGGGTGACAGCGATGCGCAGCGCAGCCATGCTCGCGTACCAGTACCTGTCGAAACCGATCGACGATGCCACCGATCGTGCGGGCTTGATGCGTGCCAGCGGCCACCTGATGGGACACTTTTGCGCGAGCAGTGTCTACCTTGGCAGCTCTCTCAACGCTCAAGGCACGTTTCAGATCGGTCTGGGCGAGGGCTGGATGTTCTCCTCTGGCACGATGGCGCACGCGCTGCACCTGGTCGACGAATCTGTGCAGATGCAGGACGAGGCGGAAGTTGCGAGCTACAGCATTCGCGATGCAGTAGGGTCGCCTGGGGGCATGAGTGCTCTCGAATCGGACATTGTCGAACTGCTGATAGGTGCTACAGGCGGCTACGAGATGGGCCCGCACGTTCCCGATCCACTCCCGCAGCTGTTCATACTCGGGGAGCTCGCCCGTCTCTTTGACGACAACCCCGACCACGCCCGCAGTTACCTGCGTGGCGTCGCCGCGTTCTGCAGCTTTGCGTTGATCTCGAATGCCGACAGCACCCTGGACTTTGCGCGGGCCCAATCTTTGTTGAACGAGGAGAACGCCGCCATCCGCAGAGAACGCCCGGCCGCCGTAGCGCTTGGTCGATTGAGCACGCCCCTCGACGAAGACGCCCTGGACGACGTCAACGGCACCGCATTTAACGCATCGACCATCACCTTTTCGCACCTCGCCACCAGCGCAGGCCACGGAAGCAATGCCGGCATTAACAACAAGAATGGCTGTCTACAGTTCATGCGCCGCATCTTTCCCGACAGTGTGGACCAGGCTCGCTTCGACGCCACGATTTCGCAAGAGCTGTACGAGCGGCTCGGCAAGCTCTATCTCAATGTTCAGCACTCTGTTGCGAGAATGGCAACATGGTCTCCCTTTTCCAACGTGCTGAGCGACCCCTACCGCGTGGCAAGTGGCATCAAAGACGCAACGATGCGCATCGCTGGGGCGCCGCGCGGTGCCAGCAGCTGGGCGGGCATTGCAAGGCCACTGCCCGAAGCCGCAATCGCAAGCTCAGATGGCGTCTTTGTGCAGGCTCTCAAGCAGGCAAACGCCGTCGCCAAGGACCGCATGATAGAGCTGTCGGTGAAGCGAGGCGACCCTTGCGATCACCCACCTTTCTACGAGGCGACGACGACAAATGCGTACATGATGTACAACCTGGGGTGCTCCGTCATCCTGCTCGGCATGGCTCATCGGCCGTGGATGGACGCGCAGTTTAACGATGCCTCACTGCTGAGCCGAGGATTGGCGGTCGCTGCACACGAGCTTTCGCACATCACGCTGCGAACAGGAGTAGACTGGGATCCAAATCAATTGAACGACTTGCTCAGGTCGTACCGTGCGCAGACCTACACGGAGGCCATTGCCGATGTCATGGGCGTGTTTGCACTCGTTGATACTGGGCTTGTATCGCGGGACGAGGTGGTCATGCAATGGTGCCAGAGCTGGTGTGCACGCCTTCCATTTGGGTACGCGCCAAACCCCAGAGCCATTCATCCGTACTCAAACGAGCGCTGCGATGCACTGCACGACACGGTCATGCGGTATTTGTAAAGGAAACAAATGTTCTGGAAGAGGCCCGCAAAAAGTCCGGACGCGGGCCGTCTCAGGGTGGTGGGGTGGTGAAGGCCCGGGGAAAGTCCGGAAGCGGTCGTTGGCTGCGTTACCTACCCGAAGGGTGGCTACCGGTCCACGCCTCCGACAGAGGCCCGCGAAAAGCCCGT
>MDSV01177870.1_pt1 | contig 14353 bp, 13 predicted proteins | sample 810851 | NCBI WGS metagenome assembly MDSV01 (sample SAMN05326640, study PRJNA326480) | marine metagenome | isolation source: seawater | place: Atlantic Ocean: North East | collected 2012 | reverse complement strand
TTCGAACTCGAATGTTAAGGGCTCCAGCGCCGATGGTACTTTGTCTTAAGGCATGGGAGAGTAGGACATTGCCAGGTCTACTAAGCGTGAAATTTTTGTCACTTTACATTTATTTTCTTCAAACTATTCTCTATTTATGAAAATTTGCGTTGTGGGTACTGGCTACGTTGGACTCAGCATTGCTGTATTACTTTCCCAAAGATATCAAGTAACTGCGCTGGATATCTCAGAAGACAAAATCAATTTAATCAATAGTAAAAAATCACCTTTCAAAGATATTGAGTTGGAAGACTATCTTCAAAATAATAATCTTAAATTAACTGCGACAATAAACGAGGATGATGCTTATACTGATGCAAATTATGTCATAATAGCAACTCCAACAAACTATAATACTAAAACAGGATCGTTTGATACATCATCAGTAGAGAGAGTTATTCAAAATTGTATCAAAATTAATCCAGATACAACGATAATAATTAAATCTACAATTCCTTTTGGTTTTACTAATCTGATGAAAAAAAAATATCAGAAAAGTGAAATTATATTTTCTCCTGAATTCTTAAGAGAAAGCAAGGCACTTAATGATAATTTGTTTCCGTCAAGAATTGTTATAGGCGATAAATCAAAGAAAGCCATAGATTTTGGAAATATGCTAATAGAATGTTCTCAAAAAACAGAAAAAGAAATTCCTTTATTTATTATGGAGTCCAGAGAAGCGGAAGCTGTAAAGCTTTTTTCAAACACTTTTCTTGCTACAAGAATTTCTTTTTTTAATGAGTTAGATAGTTTTGCGGAAGCGCAAGATTTATCTTCTGAAAAAATAATTAGAGGGGTAAGTGCTGATCCTAGAATCGGTAATTTTTATAATAATCCATCATTTGGATATGGTGGATATTGTTTACCCAAGGATACAAAACAGTTACTTGATAGCTTTGATAAAATCCCAAACAACATTATCAAGTCAGCAGTTGAAGCAAATAAGACTAGAAAGGAGTTTATCGCTAACTCTATTTTAAATAAGTCTCCAAAAACAATTGGCATTTTTAGACTTATAATGAAAGAAAATTCTGATAATTTCAGAGAAAGCGCAGTTTTAGATATTGTAGAAATACTTAAAAATATAAAAATAAAAATTTATATTTATGAGCCGTTGATAGATGAAAAATATTTTAATGATATTGAAGTAATTTCTGACTTAAACAATTTTATTAATAAATCTGATTTAATAGTGGCAAATAGAATTTCAGGTGAACTCGACTCTGTTAAAAACAAAGTATACTCAAGAGATATTTTTAAAGAGAATTAATTGACTTTATAATTATATAAACTTAGATTACCCATGTTTATCGCGGGGTGGAGCAGTCTGGTAGCTCGTCAGGCTCATAACCTGAAGGTCGTAGGTTCAAATCCTACCCCCGCAACCAATTAAAATATAATTAGAAATTTAAATATAATTTATAATCAAGTCAGCTATCTAATCTTAAGATCTGTAAATAAATTTTTTATGATTAGGTTGTAAATTACTTTAATACCGTATTCATTAAAATGTGTCTCAGAGTCTTGAAATCATCCAGCTAGTTTGAGCGTAATGTTATATAATTATTGTAAAAGTATCTATCAATTAATTTTTCATCACTTAAAAACTTCTTTGTTTTTTTATATTTTAATTTCTTATCAAGCTTCTCATATTTTTTTAACTTTTTAAATATCAATATTTTTCTTAAAAATTTTGGATTTAATTCTCTTAAGAAATAAGCCAATAGATCTTTTATTTGATATATAAATTTGAGATCTCTCATATAAAATCTTTTTTCATTATTAACTATTTCTGAGTTTGAGTTTACATTCTTATTTTGAAAGTTTTTATTAACTTCAGCGCCAAAATAATCCTCGATATCTTTGTAAAAATTTTCATTATTTTCAAATTTATTCAGTTCTAGATATTTTATGTTTGAGGAAATTTTCTTCAATTTATTTATAATTTCACCAGATAATACTTCTTGTATTTTTTTGTCATTCTTAAAGAAATTTATAAAAGAATGAATATTTTTAAATTTTCTTTTTAGTCGAAAATAACCATGACTAAAGATAGAATAAATTAATTCTTGTTCATCTCTAGTTGTTATAAAAAATTTAATTTCTAAATTAATTTTATCTTTTAGTAAATTTAATGCATCTTGCAAATTAGATAAGTTCTGATCAACATCATAATTAATAAAATCAAAAATACTCTCATTTGAGACTAAAAATTTTTCTAGTTTACTGCTCTCTATAATCTCAAGTAAAAAATTTGAGTAGGCTTGAATAAATATCTGTCTTTCAGAGGTATTAAAAAAAAGTTTTTGTCTATTTGAATATTTTGGAATGAAAATATTTTGATTCACAAATGAAAAATATTGATTATGATTTTTATCTAAATACTCAATATTATCTATATTATTTAGAATAAATTCCTGTAAATAGGTTGTTCCTGTTCTAATAATTCCAGGATGAATAAATAATGTTTTTTTTTTCATGAATTACTATTGTTTTTTAACTTCGATATTCGACTTCACTGAAAACCCGAAAGTTTCTTTAAACTCAGCACAGTGTATGAATGTATTTTTATCATTTAATAACAAATTTCGTGTTATTATATAATATATGAATACTCAAGAAAATTTGATTAATTCAAACAGATATGTTTCATACTTATTTTATTTACTGCCAGCAATGCTTGTTACAGGCCCATTTTTGTCAAATTTAGCAGTAAGCCTTATTGCACTATATTTTATATTCATTTCAATAAAAAATCAGCTATGGGTTTATTACAAGAATACTTTCACTTTAATCTTTATAGTATTTTATTTTTATTTACTATTAACATCTTTCTTATCACCCTATTCATGGCAAGCATTTGAGTCCTCATTATTTTACTTTAGGTTTCTTTTCTTTTCACTTTGCTGTTTTTACTTGATAAGCGTTAATAGTAAATTTTTAAGAAAATTTACATATTTTTTATTAATTACGGTTCTTATAGTGACTATTGATGGGCTAATTCAATATTTCTTAGGTTTTAATTTATTAGGTTATGCTTACAACGGGTCAAGAGTAAGTGGTTTTTTTAACGAGGAGCTTGTTCTTGGATCTTTTCTATCAAGACTATTTCCATTGGCGTTTGCTTTGATAATTATTTCAGATTTAAATAGTAAATTTAAAATATTAATATCTATTTTATTATTTATTCTTATTGATGTACTCGTATTTCTGTCAGGTGAAAGAACTTCTTTTTTTTATACGACTTTAACATGTGTTATGCTTATTGTATTTATGAATAAATATAAGTTAATAAGGCTAATTACTTTTGTTGTCTCATTAATTCTTATCACTGTAATCTCAATAAATTACTCAAGTGTAAGAGAAAGAATGATTGATAATACAGTTGCACAAATGGGACTTGAAGAAAATAAACGAACTTACGTATTTTCTTGGAAACACCACAATATTTATTCAAATAGTATAAAAATGTTTAAAAATTCTCCTATTATTGGCTATGGTCCAAAGTCTTATAGAAGTATTTGTTTAGAAGATGGGTACGAAAAAATTCACTGTAGTACCCATTCGCATAATACTTACTTACAGTTACTTGTTGAAACAGGAGTTTTTGGATTTGTTCTAATTTTAGGAATCTTCACCTATCTTACCTACAAGTTGTTTGAAAAATTCTTAGCATTAATTAAGCGCCCGAGTCAAAAATTAATAACTGACTACCAAGTTTGTTTAATAATCGCTATATATATTTCATTATGGCCACTTGCACCAAGTATGAACTTTTTTGGAAGTTGGATTTCCATTATATATTTTTTACCAGTTGGTTTCTATTTAGCTTCTAATGTAAATACTAATGTAAGATAAATGACAAAAAAAAATTATTTTTACTATTGCCCTTCATGTCTAAGTACTAACTTAAGACCGAATGGATATTTTAAATACGGGGAAAAATGTTTCCCCTGCTCTGTTTCAAACGATTTAAATTTTATTAATTATTTAGCAAGATTGAATTCACTAAAAAGATATTTGAGTGAAATAAAGAAAAAAATCTCAAATTCTGCAACTAATAAAAAGTATGATTGTATTGTAGGAGTAAGTGGTGGAAAAGACAGTACTCGGCAAGCTTTGTGGGTAAGAGATAGACTAGGTATGAATCCACTTCTTGTGTGTGTAGCATATCCACCAATTCAATCTACTGAATTAGGGAAAACAAATTTAGAAAATCTTGTTAAGCTAGATTTTGATTTATTAACCTATAATCCTGCACCAGAAAGTTCTCGGAAACTTACTAAAGAAAGTTTTTTAAAATATGGAAATGTTAGCAAAGCAACTGAAATGGTTTTACATTCAGCAGTACCTAAAATTGCCATAGAAGAAAAAATAAATTTAATATTTTGGGGAGACAATCCAGCCGCTCAAACTGGAGACACTGCAACAATGGGAGAAAATATTTTTGATGGAAAAAATTTAAGTAAAATGAACACTTTAACAGAGGGAAATAAAGAGTGGATCAAAAGTATTTCAAATCAGAAAAGCATTTATTCTGATTATTTTTACCCTTCAAAAAAAACAATAGAGAAAGAAAATATATTTACCATATATCTTGGACCAGCTCTCGATAAATGGACTATGCTGGATAATTCAATTTTCTCTGTACTTGAGGGCCTGAGCATTAATAAAAAAAGTAGTAAAAATACTGGAGATTATCTTCAGACAAGTATGCTAGATGAGGAATTTACGAATATAAATATGATGATTAAATACTATAAATTTGGATTTGGGAGAATGACCGACTATGTGAATACTCTTGTTAGAAATGGTGAGATGACTAGAACAAAAGCAATGAGTCTCGTTGATAAATACGACGGGATATGCTCAGACCAGATCATAAAAAATTTTTGTAGATATATAAAGATTTCTGAAAATGAATTCTGGCAAGTAGTTAATAAGTTCGTCAATCGCAAAATCTTTGAGACTTCGAAAAGAAATAAAAGACCTAAAAAGAAATTTATTGTTGGAGAGCCTTTATGCTAGTAAAAAAAATAGGAATAATAGATGCAGGTTGTGGGAATATCAAATCAGTAGCATTAAGCTTTCAGATAGAAGGGAGTGTCGTAAATATTCTTTCTAATAGTCCAAAAAAAGATGATTATGATCTAATTGTATTGCCAGGGGTTGGAGCAGCTGGGACAATTGAGAAAAGTCTTAAAAACAAATTTAAAAGTTGGATAAAAGATAGAGTATCAAATCAAAAACCTTTTTTAGGTATATGTCTTGGATTTCAATTAATGTTTGAAGGAACTCAAGAGAGTGGAGGAATTGAAGGTTTTTCTTTCTTTCAAGGTGTATGTCAACCACTTAATGATTACGAAAACATAAATTTGAGAGTTGGCTGGTATAAATTGTCAAAAAACAAGGTTACTTTAGATAATGAGATAAATAGTTTTTATTTCAACCATTCATTTGGTGTAAATAAAAAAGTTTTTTTAAGAAATAATAAATGTATTTCATCAAGTATTGAAAACAGTGTTGCGTTAGCTGTAGATAAAAACTTATATGGATTACAATTTCATCCTGAAAAAAGTCAAATATCAGGAAATAAATTGATTAAGGATTTATTATTAAAATTATGATAAGGTTGATAGGATCTATATTTATCTCTGGCAAGAAAGCTCACCAAACAATAAATTTTAACAAATTTCGGCCACTTGGAAGTGTAAGGAATGTATTAAAGATATACGATCAACATCAAGTTGATGAAATATTTTTATCTAGAAAAGTCACTGGAGCATTAAATTTTACAACAGATACGATTTTAAAAGATATTTCAAATTTGCGCATTTCTACACCACTTGTCTATTCTGGCGGAATAAGAAGTACAGATGATGTTAAAGTTTGTCTTAATTCAGGAATTGAGAGGGTAGCGGTTAATTCTATGCTATTTGACACAAATAAATTGAATGAGATTATTAAATTTATAGGATCACAGGGTGTCATAGCAGTTATACCATTTCTAAGCATAAATGATGCCTATTATGCTTTTAATACTTGTACAAATAAAAGTAATTTGAAGGTATCAAATCTAATTAATCAATTAGATAAGCATATTGAAATTTTACTTATTGATATGAATTCTGATGGTACTAATTGTGGTTTTAACTGGGACATATTTATGAATTTGCCAAGACGAAATTATCTTATTCAAGGATCCGCTTTTTCAGATATTAAAGATAGAAGTTTTTATCGCAGAAAAAACATAAAAGGAATTTCTATTGAAAATATTTTGTTATGGAAAGAAACAGTAGTTTATAAATTTAAAAGTGATAATGATATTTTTAGAGATATAGAATAAATGACATCAGTAGTAGAGTGTAAAAAATGTTTATATACTTCAGATCATCCTTATGGAATTACATTTGATGATAATGGCATATGCTCTGGCTGTGCTTACTATGAGGAAAAATTCAATTACAATTGGAAGGAAAAAAAAGAATCGCTTTTAAGACTTGTAAAAAAATATAAGTCAAAAAAAAGTAATAACGATTGTATCATTCATGTTGATGGAACAGCTCAATCTTTTTATATAGTTCATCTTGTAAAAAATATTTTAGAAATGAACCCAATTTTGGTAAACTACAATTCGCAATTTAATACTGATATAGGTATAAAAAATATTGCTAAACTGATAACTAAATTTGATACTAATTATTATCAATTAACGACGAAAACTAAAGATTATAAAATTGCTATCAAACACTCTCTTCAAAAGCTTCAAAATATTTATTGGCCATATCTCGCAGGCAGGTCAAGCTTGGCTTATAGGTTGTCAATCAAAAAGAAAATACCATTGGTAATCAATGGTGCCATTCAAACAAATGAACAAGTTGGAATGTTTTCCCACGACGACAATATTGAATTTTCACGTTGGTATAGAATGGAACATGATCTAGGCGGGTATGACGAGAACTCCTTCATTAGCGCATCCGATACAATTAGTGATAAATTTTTTGAGGACATTTCTTACCCAAATGACAATGAACTGATAAAAAATGGTACTAAAGGCATATTTTTAGGTAACTATTTTAAATGGGATCCCACATTTCAAAATATGCAAATGCTTAAATTTGGTTTCACACCTCAAAGAAATTTTACTTCATTTGACTCGTTCGAAAATGCAGGCTGTTCAGTATATTTTGGGATTCACGATATTTTAAGGTATTTTAAATGCAATCATATAAAAGCTAGAGAGCACTTGTCGCGAGAAATAAGATTTAACAGGGTAAAAAAGGATTTTGCTAAAAAAATCTATCATCGTTATCTTCAGAATTTAAATTTAACAGATTATAATTTATTTTTTGAGTGGCTAGACGTTTCATCTGATAGTAAGGATTGGCTGGCTAAGTATTTTCTGAATATAAAAAAAATATTAAGATCTAAGAGAACACATCATAAGATTTTATTAATAAATGATAAATATTATTCAAAATCTGTTCTACCTAAAGAGTATTTTAAAATATTTGGAAAAGGCATTTAAAAAATATGAATAAAGTAAATGAGATAGTTTTCTTTGGCGCAGGAAGTATTGCTGAAAAGACTATTCTAAAAGGGTATTCTAAACCAAAATATATCTTTGATAATAATTTAGACTTGGCTAATACTACTCAACATGGCGTGAAGATCTTACCTGGAAATCAAATAAAAGATAAATTAACAGAATTTGAAAAAATAATTATAACAACTTCATCATTTACTGAGGTAAAAAAACAACTATTAGATTTTGGTATTTCAGATGACAAAATTGAAATTTCAAGTATCTTAGATACTCTCAGATTTGTAGAAGAATTAGAAAATTTTTCTGGCAAAATCCTTTTCACATCGGGACTACCTTCTTTTACTGACTCTAACGAAGGTGGCGGATTATATTTGTTAACAGTAGACAAAAAAAAATATAACTTAGAGAAAATCCATTCAGGCAATTGTCATGGTTCAGTGTTTGATAGCAAAAAGAAAGAATATTATGTAACTGATAATGATTTAGGTATCGTTGTTTTCAACGAAGATCTCAAAAAAACTAGATTGATTGAATTAGAAAAAGGCTTACGTCCTCACGGAATTTCAATTGTAAACGATGATACTTTAGCAATAGGCTGCACATTTGATGATAGTGTTGTATTAATAAATAAAAATAACGGTAATAAAATTTCAAGGTTAGGATTGTCAACTAAAAAAAATGAACTTAATTCACCTCAACATCACTTAAATGATATATGGGTTGATGAGGGTGAAATATTTGCATCTATGTTTTCTCTTAGTGGTAACTGGAAAAAAGGAAAATTTGATGGATCAGTAGTATCATTTGGAAGCAGGATCTTTGAAAATTCAACTGGTAAATTTGATAAAATAATAACTAATTTGAAAATGCCACATAATTTCCAGATAAGAAATAATGAAACATTAATTTGTAATTCTTTAGAAGCTCAATTGATAAACTCGAATAAAAAAGTAATTTATCAATCAAATGGTTTTGTACGCGGTCTTTTTTTTAATAAAAAAAATTTAATTATTGGAGAAAGTAGAAATAGAAATTTTGCAAATATTAAATCCTCAATTCTTAATTCTTCTATAGATACTAGAGTATCGATAGTTGACAGAGAGTCTAAGGCCTATAGGTCAATTCAATTTCCTCTAGAAATTTCTGAAATTCACTCTATTCTATTAAAACAATAACTTTTAAAGCTGCTAAGTAATACTATTAATGAAAAAAATTGGAATAATTGGATTAGGCTATGTTGGTTTACCCTTGGCTGTTGCTTTTGGTGAAAAATTCAAAACACTTGGATATGACATCAATAAAAACCGGATAGAAGAAATAAAAAAATTTAATGACCTTACAAAAGAGGTTTCACCCAAACAACTTAAATCAGCTAAATATTTATATGTTACAAATGATTTAAATGATCTCTCTGTATGCAATACTTTCATTGTTACTGTGCCTACACCGATTAATAATAAAAAAAAACCAGATTTTAGCCATTTAATTGATGCCAGTAAAAAAGTGGGTTCGATCCTAAAAGTTGGAGACGTGATAATTTTTGAGTCTACCGTTTATCCAGGTGCAACTGAAGAAATATGTGTACCTCATCTAGAAAAAGTTTCTGGTTTAAAATATATAAATAAGAAAAATGAAAAAAAAATTAAAAACGGATTTTTTTGTGGCTATAGTCCGGAACGAATAAATCCTGGAGATAAAAATCATAGATTAACAAATATAAAAAAAATTGTATCAGGCTCAACAAATGACACTGCGCAGAAAATAAAATTATTATATGAAACAATTATAAAAGCAGGTGTATATAAAGTATCCAATATTAAAACAGCAGAAGCTGCAAAAGTCATTGAAAATACCCAAAGAGATTTAAATATAGCGTTTGTTAATGAACTTTCTGTTATTTTCAACAAATTAGATATCGATACAGAAGAAGTATTAAAAGCAGCTGAGACAAAATGGAATTTTCACTCTTTTAGGCCAGGTTTGGTAGGTGGCCATTGCATAGGTGTTGACCCTTATTACTTAACTGAAAAGGCGAAAAAACTTAATTATAACCCAAAGGTAATATTATCAGGAAGAAATCTAAATGATAATATGGTTAACTATGTTGTTGAAAGAATAGTCAACATTGCAAAAACAAAAAAAATTGATTTAAATAAAGCCAGAGTCCTTATTATGGGTCTCACCTTCAAAGAAAACTGTCCTGATTTAAGAAACAGTTTGTCTTTTCGTCTTGTGGATAAATTATCAAGGATTGCAAGTGAAACTCATACTTATGATCCACATGTTGACAAATTAAACTTAAAAAATAAATATAGAAAAAATCACAAGTTAAAACTAAATGAAAAAAAGTATTATAATGTAATAATATTAACTGTGGCGCATAGCGAATTTAAAAAATTAGGGCATAAAAAAATAAAAAGCTTTGCATCAAATAAATCAATAATATATGATCTGAAATACATCTTAACGCCTAGTAGTGTTGATGGTCGTTTGTAGTTTTGTTTAATATATAATTTGAAGAATGTTCATCTGCGCAGAAATAGGAATTAATCACAACGGGGATCTAAAAATTTGCAAGAGTCTTATAGATGTAGCTGCTGAATCAGGCTGTGACGCAGTAAAGTTTCAAAAACGTGATATTGATAGTGTATATAGTCAAGCCACGCTTGATTCATATAGAGAAAGTCCCTGGGGCACCACTCAAAGACAGCAGAAAGAGGGTTTAGAATTTGATAAGGATGAGTATTTTGAAATCGATAAATATTGCAATGAAAAAAATATTTCATGGTATGCGTCTGCGTGGGATTTAAAAAGTCAAGAGTTTTTAAAGCAATTCAATAGTAAGTACAATAAGATTGCTTCAGCTATGATAGTTAATACCGAACTCCTTGAGGTAGTTGCAAAAGAAAAAAAACACACTTTTATTTCTACTGGGATGTGTAATTTAGATGATATAAAAAAAGCAATTGAAATTTTTGCAAAAAATCAATGTTCATTTGAACTAATGCATACCGTTTCAACCTACCCAATGGATGACGAAGACGCAAACCTTAATTTAATAAAAACTTATCAAGAAATGTTCAAGTGCAATGTTGGCTATAGTGGTCATGAGTCAGGATTGGCGGTTTCATTCGCTGCTGCTGCATTAGGGATTTCTTCCCTTGAAAGACACATAACTCTTGATCGAGCTATGTATGGCTCCGATCAATCTGCATCTTTAGAACCAGCAGGACTAAAACAATTAGTAGGTGGTGTTAGAAAGATTGCAACTGCAATGGGAGATGGTAAAAAAAGGTTTTCAGAGAAAGAACAAGTAGTGGCAAAAAAGCTCAGAGAACACCTAGTCTGAGAGATATTTTAATTCAATTATGAGTTATTTTAGGAATACCTGCCCATTATGCAGGTCAAAAAGAGTAATTAAAAAACATAATCGAGTTAGAGATAGTAACAATATAAAAGTTTTATTTTGTGAAAATTGTACACTCACGTTTTTATCAGATTTTTCACTAGGAAGTGAGGAAAATAATAGAAATTCAAGTATGCATGGTTATAAAAATCCAGATCTAAAAAATTGGACTAATGCTACCTATGTGGATGATTTCAGAAGATACCAATTTTTGAAAAAGAAAATAAATAACAAAAGAATTTTAGACTTTGGCTGTGGGAATGGAGGATTTATAGATATTACTGTAAAAAATGTAAAAAAAATACATGGCTATGAAATTGATAAAAAAACAGTTGAATTTTTAAAGCAAAAAAAAATAAAAGTTCATAGTGAATTTAGCGAAATAGAAATAAAATATGATTTTATAACTGCATTTCATGTGTTTGAACACTTAAATGACCCAATAGATGTTCTAAGAGAATTATCTAAGCTTTTAGACTTAAAAGGAGAAATCATAATTGAAATACCTAATAGTAATGATGCTCTAATTGAATTATATGCTTGTAAAAAATTCAAAGATTTTACTTACTGGAGTCAGCATCTTTTTCTTTATAACGAATCAACAATTAAAAGGTTAATAAAAAAAGCTAATATGAAAATTAATTGGATAGAGCATATACAAAGATATCCCTTGGAAAATCATCTACATTGGTTACAGAGTGGAAAACCAGGTGGTCATGAAATATCAAATATAAAATTCCCAGACAAAATAAAAAAATCCTATGAGAATTTTTTAAAAGAAACGAAATTAACTGATACAATTATATTTGGTATAGGCAATTGAACAATATTGGCGTAATGCAAGGAAGACTGCTTCCAAAATACATGGGAAAATATCAAGCCCATCCAGTAGGGTATTGGAAAGAGGAATACTCGATTGCAAAAAAACTTGGATTAGATTCAATCGAATTTATCTTTGATTATTTTAAGTATGATATAAACCCGCTTTACACGAAAAAAGGCATCGATGAGATTATAGAAATTTCAAGTTATACAGGAGTAAATACAAGGTCTGTCTGTGCAGATTATTTTATGGAAAGACCACTATTCCATCACGATGAAAATATAAGAAAAGAAAATGATGATGTATTAGAGAATTTAATTTTTAATTGCTCTTTGCTTGGTGCAACAGATATAGTTATACCATGCGTTGACAATTCCTCAATTAAATCAAATGAGCAAAAAAAAATTTTTATTGAAACAATCAAAAAACATTTATCTGACTTAGAAAAATATAATATTAATTTTTCACTTGAAACTGATCTACCGCCAGATGAATTTGCAGAGCTTTTATCAAACTTTGACTCAAAAAATGTAACAGTGAATTATGATATTGGAAATTCAGCATCTCTAGGCTACTCTTTTAATGAGGAGTTAAATTGTTATGGTAGAAAAATTACTAATGTGCATATAAAAGACAGGGTTTTAGATGGACCATCAGTAGTTTTGGGTGAAGGCAACGCTCGTATTGCAGAATTTTTTTTTGAAATTTCAAAGATTAATTATAGTGGCCTTATAATTATGCAAGCATATCGAGATGAAGAAGGGGTTGCGATTTTTAAAAAACAATTAAGTTATGTTAGTAAAATATTAAATGGTTACAGATAGTAAAATAGTTTGTATAGTACCTGCTAGATCAGGCTCTAAATCTATTAAACATAAAAATATTATAAAGTTAAAAAGTCATCCACTTTTTATGTATAGTATTGCCGCAGCGAAACTGTCAAAAAAAATCGATCAAATTATATTTTCAACAGATGATATAGAATATAAAAATATTGCTGAAAGTTACGGTTTGGAAGTCCCTTTTCTAAGACCAGATAGTTTCTCTACTGATCTATCAACGGATAGAGATTTTTTATTACATGCAATGGACTGGTACAAAATTAATTATGGTGATTGCCCTGAATACTGGGTGCATTTAAGACCAACGACGCCCCTAAGAGATCCAAACTTAATTGATGAAGCAATTAATAAAATATTAAAAGACACAGATGCAACATCTCTAAGATCAGCACATCAGGCACCTGAGTCACCTTTAAAATGGTTTAAAATGAGTAGTGATAAAAAGTATTTTTTTGGATTTAATGAAAATGACGAAAAACTCGAAGAATTTAATAAACCTAAGGAACTTTTTGAAGATATCTATATACCAAATGGATATGTTGATGTAGTAAGAGCTTCCTACATGACAAAAAATCATGATATTCATGGAAAAAAAATGATTGCATTCCAAACCCCTTCTTGCACTGAAGTTGATTCAATAGCTGAAATGAATTATTTAATGTACCAAATGAATGAAGAAGGATCATACTTACATGATTATCTTTGTGAGTTAAATAAGTAATATAATCTAAAATGACATTTTCGCTTGAACCAAAAAAAGTAAAAAAAATTTCTACACAATATAGAAAAATAGTTACTGATATACCTGTACCAGAGAGTGTTAAAATAATTCAAGAAATATATAAATATGAGTCAAGGTCAATGCATGGTCAATTACCAATTGTATGGAACAAAGCTGAGAATTTTATAGTTCATGATTATTGGGGTAATCAATGGATAGATTTTTCAAGTACAATTTTTGTTAGTAATGCAGGTCATGGAAATCAGAAAATTGCAGATAAAATTAATCATACTATCAACAAACCTTTAATGCATACTTACACATACGCAAGTAAAGAAAGATCAAGTTATCTTAAGTTCTTAATTGAAAACACACCTGATAATTTTGAAAAAGCCTATTTAGTATCTGCAGGTACAGAAGCCACTGAAGCGGCTTTTAAGTTGATGCGATTATATGGAATTAAGCAAGGAAAAAGGAAAAATGGAATAATTTGCATTAGGGGAAATTGGCATGGAAGAACTACGGGTGCCCAATTGATGAGTGATAATGAAAACCAAAGAAGTTGGATTGGTTTTGATGACAAAAATATGTACCATATAAAATTTCCATATCCATGGTTAGAGGGAACAAGCAATCCAAAGAATTTTCTTTTAGATGAATTAAAAAATTTAAAAAAAGAAAATAACATTGATTTTAAAAAAGATGTGTGTGGAATTATGTTGGAGACATTCCAAGGGTGGGCAGGTTTGTTTTACCCAAATGAGTATATTGAAGCGATGGCACAATTTGCAAAAGAGAACGATTTATTAATTACATTTGATGAGATGCAGGCTGGATTTGGAAGGACCGGTAAGTTATTTGGATACATGCACTACAATATAGTTCCAGATCTTATATGTTGTGGCAAAGGAACAACTTCAAGCCTACCTTTATCTATAGTGCTTGGGCCTAAAAAAATTATGGATTTGCCTGAGAT
>MDSV01176411.1_pt1 | contig 14353 bp, 13 predicted proteins | sample 810851 | NCBI WGS metagenome assembly MDSV01 (sample SAMN05326640, study PRJNA326480) | marine metagenome | isolation source: seawater | place: Atlantic Ocean: North East | collected 2012 | reverse complement strand
TTTGTAATTGAAAGCACATCGTTTATACCACAACTGTATATTTCTTACATTCACTAATACATTTTTATAACGTTTTAAACAACTCATTTTTCTAATGTTTTTTTGTAAACAGATACAAGCCTTGGTTCGTTTTAAAAATATCATCTTTCGAATTGCAAAAACTCTTCTTACAAAACATTGAATCTGAATTATTTTACGTAAAATATACTTATAATCCCTTTGAGTTTTAAATCTACGCCATTCTTTTTGTATCATCAAAACATTTTCATAAATTGCCATATTTCTTGAATCTTCCAAAAAATCATATGCGCCGTTTTTTAAAAATATTTTGGTGTTTCCCATTTCAAATGTTTGCGATTCCAAATTGTCTGATAAAAAAAGAGAAGCATCATCCTTGAATTTTTTTATAATACTGTATCTCCGTTTAAAATTATTTTTTAAAAATCGAACGGGGTATCCAGCCCTTGAAACCTGTATAGCAGATAAAACACCACTATATTTTATTTGACTATTCACACGTGTGCGGTCAAACAAATCGGAAACATTTTTATCGTTTGGTTTAATGCAACGAATATAATAAGGGGTTGTTTGATCGATTTCCTTCATCAATATTTGTAATTGACTTTTAAATTGTATACCTACAGATTTTGCCTTTATATTCGACGAAACAACCACATTGGTTCTGGTAATCGGATGTAAATTTAAAAGTTCAACTATAGATTCACTTACGTGATCTAAATTTTTCTGTCGAAATCCAGTGGTGTTGTATTCAACATTACCAGCATAATGAGATACTATAAATCTTTCCTGAGAAAACTTTTTATTTTTTATCAAATATGGATTTGTGTCGTATTTTTTAAAAATTTTATTTGTAAATCCTCGATCCGTTCCTCTAGACAGCTTACATTCTTCATCTAATATTTTCAAAATTCCATACCTTCCCTCAATTAATTCCAAACATTTTTTGTTATCAGGAAAGGTGATGTTTGTCCAATCAATTCCTTCTAGTTCATATTCTTTTTGTTCCAATTTAAAAATATAATTATTAAATTGTTCCTGTAGTCTTTCATTTGTGTAATTGATACAAAATTGTTCAAAATAATTATTTTTAAACGATTCGAATCCAAAAATATCCAATATTCCTATAAAGGATTCACAATCACATTTCAACTGACCATTAATATATCTTACAATATAATCGAATATATTATCATATATTTTCATCGCCAACGAATTTAGTGTTTTTTTTATGTCTTTTCTCTCCAGATTTATTTTTATAATCTCATTATTGGTTCGCATAATTCTTGTTGAAACATTTTCTATAAACTTTTCCTCACTTACATTTAAAAGTTTACAGGTTTGTATAAACGCTTCATTTCTTTCAATAATGGAATCATTATTTACATTTATATTACCAATGTTTAATACACTAGCAACAAATCCAAAAATATCATTGACATCTTTTTCTTTAAAATTCATTATTTTAAAAGCTTCCATTAATTTAGTGAATTCATTCGAATCATCTGTATCTTTACATTGTATGTAAGTATTGTTTAAAAAGTTATAATCGCCGTATTTTTTTAGCCCATATTCTTTTTTTTTTTCGCCAGACAACAATTGATAAAAAATATGAAAATTTCTCTCGCCCTGTTCTTGTTGAATTACTCGTATTTTTTCCAATAAATAGGTTTCAATATTACAACCAACTATACCGCGATTCCTAGTTTGTATTTTGATAAATTTTCCAAAACGACTTGAATTATCATTTCTGCTTGTTTTCGCATTTCCGAATGCTTCCAAAATAGGATTTGATTGAACTACCATATTTTCAATAGTGCTTTTATTTTTACTCAAACAAGTTAAATATTTTATGATACATCTTGTAGAATACGTTTTACCAGCTCCACTCTCACCACTTACAAGAATGGTCTGATTTTTATTATAATTTAAAAGATTTTTATACGCCAAATCAGCTATTTGATACAAATGTGGATCGAGATGTTTTGCATTTTTTTTGTATTCTTCTATGACTTTATCATTAAAAAGATGTAAATTTTTAAAAGGATTCATTGATATAAGTATTTTACCAGTATAAGTATAAATTACATCAGCCTTGTATCGAATATGTATTGCTTCTAATATAGAAGGTTCATTTAAATGTGGTATATCAACAAGATTATTTTTTTTAAGGTTTTCTATTGAATTATGCTTTTCATAATTACTCGTTATAATTTCGTCGCCATCTATTGATATCAAATATTCATTACTGTCCGTTTCACGTATTAACTCCCCACTTTTCCAGTCATTGTCAATATTTATCCATACAATATTTGAATTCATAATATTAAATATAAATATTATAAATTTTAAAGCCAACCACCTTCCAATAACATCATCAAGTTATCTCGTTCATAAACGGAACAACTTTCTTTTATTTGTCGTAAAAGATCTCGTTGAAAAATATGCAACATCGCTGATTTTTGAAAAAAACTTTCTCCTTTTAATGAAATATATTTGTTTATATCAATTGATATTTTTTTCCGTAAAAGTTTGTTATAATATCTAGAAGACGTTTTTAAATAAACTATATCTAAAGTAAGTAAATCCAAAAATTTAATTATAGAAATCAAACAGTCATCGGGCAAATTATTCATATATTTAATTACTCTTTTTATTTTCGTCTAAAGTTTTATTAGATACAAATTTTTTCACATTTTTTAGTTTTATATTTTGGTTTTGCAATATACTTTGTATAACCTGAGGTGAAATGGCTAGAAAATTCATATAAGTTCTATATTTAAAACTACAAACACTAGATAATTCTTCAAATTTTATGGTAAACCACCAATAAGGCGGTATATAAATGATACTGCCTTTTTGTAATTCAATATCCAAAATTTTTATTTTATCATAACTTTGTTTAAAGTTATCCTGTATATCCCATAAATTTAATGGTGAGTTGAATTCAAAATTATCGTAATCGCGATTTTCATATAGATATTTAGAGTATTGTGGAGATACTAATTTAAGTTTTACACTACCTCCCGTGACATAATAATAATTTCTAAAATTTAGGTCATATCGAAGTGGTGTATGACTTCCTACTGAACCAGATAAAAAATCATACATACATTTTGCAACTAATGGTGGTCTCAAAAAATAATCATTGTATTTTAGTATTTTAACAGCACAGGTTTCTTCTAAAAAATCGGAATTTCTTTCTGTAATGTATTTTTTATTACCATCGTTTTTAAATAGCTCTAAAGCTTCTTTCATTAGTAGTGGAACATATGGTTGTTCGTCTTTTTGATTTTCAATATCACGTATAGATATCTCAAAAGCACCATATTTGTCATCCAAAGATGTAAGTGAGCAATTATCAATTAATTGTGCATTATACATTTCAAATATAACCGGTTGCCTCAGATTGCATATCTCTTCTAACTTGTCTTTAGAAGGGCTTTCAACCGTATAAATTTCTAAGTCATCGCTAGTTTTAAGATGATAAATTATATGTAAATACAAAAACAATACTACACAAAATATAAAAATTCCAACAAAATATTCATACATCAATGATAATATTTAAGAAAGGAATTTTATATTTTTTCCGTATAAATATATATATGACTATAATCAAAATAAATAATTTTAAAATTATATATAATAGGGTTAAGGGTTCAGAAACTACATTGGTAGAAGCATATATTAATAATGGGTCTATATTTGAAACTCAAGATAATGTAGGTATATCCCACTTATTAGAACATATAGTTACAGAGGGATGGAAAAAATGCAATGGCCCTTGTTCACAATATTGGGCTAAAAGAGGAGTTACTACAAATGCATCTACAGGTCAAACATTTGTAAATTATTATATGCATGGACTAAAAAAATATTCCGTTGAAATGATGGATTATATAGCAGGTATAGCAATGAGACCAATAATGACACAAGAGAGAATTAAAAAAGAAAAAAAAGCTGTAAAAAATGAATTGATCATGAATAAAAGTTTCCCGGATATAAAACTATACAACAAATTAAATAGTATATTATTTAAATTAGAGGGATTAAAATTACAAGATGATGTAGATTATCAATTACACTTATTAAATAGTTTTACCAAAAAACAATTACAAGACTGGTTAGATTTATATTATGTGCCGGGAAATATCATTTTTGTAGTAAATGGAGATATATCAGTAAAAAGTATAGAAAGAATTTTTAAAAAAAAATTAAATAAATACAAACAAAACAATGTATTAAAACCTCAATTGGATATTTTTAAAATAGGATTAAAAGTAGAACGTGTTCATACACGAAAGAAGGGCGCTACTATATTTTTTGCATTTCCTAGTCCATTGTCTCAACAAAACAAGGAAATACATTTAATAAAACTATTTGAAAAATTAGTAAACAGTGATGTAACTTCCATATTATTTGATAAACTACGAGAAAAAGAAAATCTAATATATAACCTTACTTTTGAAGAGTTTGTGTATGGTTATGGTTCTTATATAATAATAAAAACACAATGTGAAAATAAGGACATTAAAAAAGTTATTTTATTTACTATTGAAATACTTAAAAAAATTTCAAATGGTTCGTTTGATAAAAATGGAAAACGTCTCAAATCAATAAAAGAATTGTATACAGTTGATTATCATAATACTTGTAAGAAAAACTTATCTGATGTAAGCACATTTATTGGTGAACAATATATAAATCAAATAAACAATCCAGAAAACACCCAGATATATAATTTTGACGAAATAAAAGAAATAGTTAAAAAAATATCTTTTATAGAATTTGTAAATTTTGTTAAAAAATTATTAATTTTTGGTAATCTTAAAATTGTTTATGAGAGTTCAACTGAAGTGCCTAATCTTCAATCTTTGGTGCAAGATAAAATTTAATAATGTTGTTGTTTACAACATCCATATTCTCATCTGTTTCTTCGTCGTCGTTTATATTGTCCATCCAATTCGACAAATCATATGTCAACTTCAATGGAAAATCACTTGAAATATGTATCGATACTTCACTATTCAACTTTGAAAACAAGCACATATTTTTTAGATATTCTAATGCAAAATGGATATCCACATCATTTTCTTCTTCGCAACACCATTCCAATATATTATCGTCTAGAAGAGTAATATCCATTTTACCAGTAGTTAAACTATGACTTATCATATTTATTTGCTCTCTGTTAATTTTAAATTGTACCTGCTCACTAAATATACTCATCTCATTGATCAAGTTGCAAAACATTTCGGAGCTTAATTTTAAATCATTCGAATAATCTACTTCGGGCACTTCGAGATTTTCTGTATCAATGGTAATATTTGGCATCTCAAATTTTTTAGTTAGTGTTTTTTCGCCAGAAAACACTATTTTTAATTTATCACTTTTATCATAAAACAACTTTATAGTTTGATTCTCAGACAAGCAACTTATACATCTAAACAATAGTTCACAATTGACGCCAATTGTAATCTCTTTTTCACAGCTATATTCTTTAAACCAATCACTAGATAAATTCAATTCGAAAAAACTACAATGACACGATGTAATGCCTTGTGCATACAATCCGTTTTCCGTAAACAATATATTTATGTTTTCTGATATACATTTCAAGTGATGAAATATCAATGAAAATTGTTTTACTTTTTCACGTTTTTCGATAATTAATTCCATATTTTATGTTGAACTATAAAATATTGAATATATAATTTCAATTTAATTATACAGTCTCCTTCGATTCCTCTGTTTCATTTATTTCTAATTTTACATTTTTTTTTATAGTTTTTATTTCCAAATCTACTTCATCCACAACCTTTTTTTCTATTTCTTTTTTCTCTGGTATTTCAATATCATTATTAAACGCGCGTTTCTTCATTTCTTGATATTGTTCAATTACGACATTATCATCTTGAATATTGTTCATATCATTCATCCATTTTGACAAATTTCTAACCTGCTCTTCAGAAAACTGTTGATAGTGTTCCATATTTGATTTATTTATATCTTTTAGTTGATTCTTCATAGAATCTATTTCTTTTTGTAAATCATCTTTTATAAGCATATTACTTTGTATTTGTTTTAAATGTTCCATCAATATTTCCATATTCGCGTTTTGCATCACCTTTTTATTTTCAACTACCTCTTCCGTTTGATTACTGTTATCATTTATAATATTATTTTCAACATTTGAATTTTTTATAGCTTGTAAAGCATCCATTTCTTCTCGAATCTTTGCATCTACCAAACTTTCTATTTTTACTTGAATGGTATTTTCAAAATCATTAAATCGTTTCAATAACTTTGTAATTAAATTGTCATGTTTTTTAATAACTGTAAGCATTTGGTTGATTTGATTTGTATAATTTGAATTTTGTTGGGGACCAACACTTACACTTCTTGAGTATATAGAACCTACCGGTTGTTGATTTTGTTGAGGGGCTTTTCTTCTTTCAAAACGAGCCATATAATTATATTAAATAGATTTGTTTTAAGTTAAAATTTTTTAAACTTTCATTTTCATTTTTATAGTCGGGTGATATTGATAATCTTTTATTTCAAAATCTGAAAACTTGTAATCATCGATATCATTTTTAATAGGTAAATTTATTTTAGGAAAATCATATGGCTCTAGTTCGATTTGCTTTTCCAAGGATTCAATATGTTCTTCATAGATGTGACAATTACCAATTGTATGTATAAATTCGTGTGCTTCCAAATTACAAATTTTTGCTATCATATGTGTCAAAAAAGAATAAGACGCAATGTTAAAAGGGACACCTAAACCGACGTCCCCACTTCGTTGATACAATGTAGTCGTTAATTTTCTATCCTCTACGACATTGAATTGTATTAAAATATGACAGGGCGGCAATGCCATTTCGTCTAATTGTTCCGGATTCCACGTAGTAATTATGTTTCGCCTTGAATACGGTTCAATCTTTAACAAATCAATACTATTTTGCAGTTGATCAATACCATTACCTTTATAATTGCTATAACAATTTTTATAAGGAGCATTATAAAACCTCCATTGATGACCATATATCGGACCCAAATCATTCTCAACGTAATGATTCAAACCTCTGTCATCTAAAAATTCTCTACTCGCATTTCCATTCCATATATTTACTTTTTGATTTTTTAATGTCAAATTATTTGTATCACCGTTTATAAACCATAACAATTCCTTTAGGCAAACTCCCCAAGCTAATTTTTTGGTTGTTAAAATAGGTATTTGTTGATCGGATAAAGAAAATCTCATTTGATTACCTATCAAGGTTTTTATTTTTCCATTTCTACCATTAATACTGGAACCATGTTTGATTATATTTTTAATCAAATTTAAATATTGATATTCTTGATGAATCATATATTAATTGATTCATCTTTTTTTTTAATTTCTTTTTATAATTCATATGGATAATGCCGCAGCCGAAAATATACAAGCAGGTGGTGGAGGAAATACTTTTATAAATCATGTATTTAATTTTGATAATTCCACCAAACACACATTAATGAATATAGTACAATACTTATGTTTAGCAATAATTCCATGTTCAGTGGCTAACCATTTTATAAACAGTATTATTCCTGAACCAGATGAAAGCAAGGGAAACATAGAAATATCAGCAGAAATTTTAGGACATTTCATAATGGTATTTATTTTTATGATTTTTGTTCATAGATTAGTTACTTATGTTCCTACTTACAGTGGTAGAACATATGATAATTTAAACGTCATTAATCTCATATTGGCATTACTAGTGGTCGCTTATGAATCAAACAACAAAGCCGGTTCAAAAATAAAAATTCTTATGGAAAGAATTCAAGAAATGTGGGAAGGTAAACCTAAAGAAGAAGTCAAAAAAGGTGATAACAGTGGTAAACCTAGTGTTGTAATATCACAACCAATTTCTGGATTGCAACAACCAATACCAACACATCAAGCAAGTAGAGCAGATTATGTTCAGGCAAACCAAGCTATGAAGCAACCAGCACAACAGCAACAGCAACAAGAAACCATGCAAGGTGGTATGGGTGGAATGAACACCCAAATGTTTGAACCAATGGCAGCAAATGGAGCTTTGGGCGGTAGTTTCGGAAGTGCATTTTAAATTTATATTTAACAATTATTAATTGATAAATACAAATAAATTATTCATCTTTATTTTCCAATTTCATAGCTGCTTTTAAATTAGTTTTTTCAGCCAATTCACGTTTAAATTTTTCGACAACTCTTTTATGTTCTTTTGGATTGTTTCTATTGCCACCTATGGCGTGAACAATACTCTGCCATTCTTTTAATAGTTTTGGATCATCCATATAATTAGGATTTAATTTTTCCCATTCATACAATTCGTTTATTTGTATAGTAGATACACTTGTTAATACTTTGTCTACCTTTTCTCCTCCTTCATCTTTTTGCCATTTATCGTCCTCTCTTACATAAAATTGCATTCGTTTTTTATCACTACAATGGATTGGTCTTTCTTTTGGTGCTAGGTCTTCCAATTGTTTGGTAAATATATTCTCTATTCCTTTAATGTACCCGTGGTCTTTTGTATACATCAAATCCTCTATATTACACGTAAGGTTTTTCATAAAATCAGTTAAGTTCATTGCATTATTACAATGTTCATTCAAATATACATTCACAGTAAGATTTTTATTGTTGCAATTGTTGTATTGATTTCCCATTTTTCCAATATTTTCAACCAACTTTTCTTGTGTTTTTTGTTGAGCTTTACACAATTCCAACATACCCTTCATTAAATTAGACAGGTCATCGTTTGATTTTTCGGGTTCTTTTTTTTCTTTTGTGGCATTAGACAAATCGTCTGACACTGAAACATACTTACACTTGTTTGTTTTTTTGTGATAATGCAGTCCTTGTCGTGTGGAATATTTTTTTCCACAATTACGACATTTAAAAACGGCACTTTTTGCGGCACTTTTTGAGCGGCACTTTTTGACAAAAACGGCACTTTCTTTACATAAATTTCGATGTTTTTTAGACTGTAAATGTTTATCATAATGGGATTTATGAGACGTTGTATAATCACATTTTACACAAAAAAAATTTTGCTTATTAAAATTCTCCAAAACGGCACTTTTTGACATTTTCTTTACACTTTCTTGACATTATAATTTTGTCTCTAAATTATTTTAAAAAAATGTCCAATTTTTTTGAGTTTTTCAGCGATTTAGTTCCTTTTTTTTAGTGCTCTTTTTTCGGCTTACCATAAAAACCCCTACATCTTTTTTTTCTTATTTTTACAAAATACCTAGAATGTTGAAGCAACAGCCTAAAAAAAGGCACTAGATCGAGAGAAAAAAACAGTTTGCAAATAGTTCCATATATGCTATTTTGGACATTTCAAAAATGTCCAAAACTCGATCTCAAAAAAACTTTTAAAAAAAAAAACCGGCGATTTAGTTCCTTTTTTTTAGTGCCTTTTTTTAGAAATATATATATTTTTAAGAAATATAAAATATATCTTTTATTTATTATTATGGGATCAAATGATAAATCCATGAACGACCTTTTAGATGCTCTAGAAAATGAAGGAAATACAAGTATAATGAAATTAAATAATCGTAAAATAAAATCAATAAAAAATAATGTATTACAAAGTTTACAATTAGATAATAATATTTTAAAATCTTATCATAAAAAATTAAAGGATTATCGTTATTGTGGCGAATTTCCAGATGTCCAAATGGGGTATTTTTGTAGATGGATAAACTTAAAAAATCCAGAAAATTTACGTTTAACAAATGGTGGTATTATTATTGATTTTAAATTATATGATGACGGACTACAACTGGTTTGTAAAAACAACAGAAACATGATCATGCAAATAAAATTCAACGAAATAATGTTGTTTCAAAAATTAAGCAATCAGGAAAAAGTTATTTTAAGTGTTCTTGATTATCTGGATAAATAATTATATAAACTTTATATATGAAGCGCATAGCTGTAATATTTGATTTAGATGAAACAATAGGTTATTTTGGTGATGTGGCAGTATTTATAGAAGCATATGAAAAATATAGAAATAAGAGTATTAGTGATGAAGAGCTATTCATTGTTTTCAATACAATACCTGAACTATTTAGAAAAGGTATTTTCGATATATTTAGACTATTGCGAAATTTTAAAAAAAACAATAACGATAAAAAAAATCGAGAAGATAAAATGCGGGTGTTGATTTATACAAATAATATGGGACCAAAAACGTGGGTTTATTCAATAAAGAGATACATTGAAGAAAAAATAGAATACAAATTATTCGATCGTGTCATAGCAGCGTGGAAAGTAGATGGAAAAAAATATGAAGAAAAACGAACATCTCACGATAAAAAATATGAGGATTTAATAAAAATTTCCGAAGAATTAAAAAATTATAAAATATGTTTTTTGGACGATCAATATCATCCAGAAATGAAACACGAAAAAATAGAGTATTTGAGATTGATACCTTATAAATATAAATTAACCGACGACGAATTCATGAATAAATTTTTAAATTCAAAATTAATGAAGGATGATGAAGACAAAAAAAAATTTAAGGAATTTTGCGAAAACCATTTTAAGAAAAAATTCAACATCCTTGATAAAGTTCCGGATAAAAAACCAAAAATGGATAAACCCGAAAAATTATTCAAGGAAATAAAAGAATTTGTAAAAGCACCAGAAGAAAAACAAGAAGAAACCAAAGTCGCACCGAAAAAGACGCGTAGAAAACGACGGAAACGACGAAAAAAAAAGACAAAACGACGATAATATATTATAAAATCTAATTATAATATATTATGAGCACAACTAAGAAAGATAAAAGACGACTTTATTATAAATTAGGAGATGGTAATTGGTTAAGTGGGAAGTTAAGTGAACCCAAAGGTTTATCAAAAGAAGGAGATACATTTGTATCACAAGGTAATAATGAAGCTTGGGAATGGGATTTAGAGACTGAGGTTTATGAAATAACCAAAAAAAAACATGGATTCGATCGAGATACTATTAATGATTTGGAAGATAAATATTTTGATACATCGGGCGAAGAAAAAGAAAAAATACTAAAAGAATGGAGAAAAAAAAATGAGTTGTTTGAGAAAGAAAAAAGTAAATTGGAAAAAGAAAAACAGGAATTTTACGATACAATTAGAAAAAAAAGATACACACCAGATTCGGAGAGATTTGCAGCGTTTAATCCAGAATTAAAAGATGACGTATTAAAGTTAGACGATAAACTTCCAAGCAAAATTAAATATCGTGATACTCGTGGAAAACGATTATTTGGAGCTCGATTATACGATAAAAAAGAAAGTGAATTAGATTTTATAGGGAGAAAAAGCAAGAATGAAGGTTTATTTCAGGGAAAGACAGACGGATATAAAACAGGGGGAAAACGCAAAAAAAAAACACGTAAAAAAACGCGTAAGAAACGTGGAGGGATGACATTTAGAAAACCTATTTACATTTATTCAAGAGAAGACCCGCTTGAACCTCCACCAAATGCATATTATAATACAAATTGGATGGAATTGATGGGACAGGATAAGGATTCTCAAAAAGAACGTGTATTGTTATCTAATTTGGATATGAGAAAAGCAAGTGCATGGATGAAATTTAAAGCTAAAATACTTGAGAAGAATTTTTTATACTATGAGAAGGAAGATCGACAGGATTTAAATTTAAATAAAGCAGTGTTTAAGATAGTTGTGTCTGATAAAAGTCAGAATGAAAAAATTGATAATTCTCATTCATTCACAACATATAAAATAAAAAGGTCCGATTTAATAGAATCAATAAATAATAACTCCGATTATATACCTATGTATAAAGGAGAGTCTCTTTTTGCCATAACAGCCAAAAAATCAAAACTCGAGCAAAAAACAGAATTAAATCAAGAAGAAATATTAAAGTTTACAAAAGCGTTTTGGAAACAAAAAGAAACTGATCTTAGAATTGGCGACGATGGAAAACAGATAGTTCACGATTTGATTTCTTCAGGTGAAGTCATAGAGGTATTGGAAGAATTGGGTATAGATTACGATGAAGATAATGTATATGATTTATTTACAGAAATAGATGATGAGTATGGTTATGGTGATGAAATAGATTTGGATCAATTTCTTATATTGATGAAAAAACTTACGAAACCGAAACCAAAGTTTAAAGAAGTTTTTTTATTTGGCGATGAAGGCGTTTTAATTGGATTAATTGAAATAAATCATTTAAATACCAGAGGAAGGGACAATTTTTATATTATACCAGAAGAAAAGAATATTTTTCCTATAATATTTAAATCTAATAAAGAAGAACAAGAGAAAAGAAAAACAAAAAGAATTGAACAAGAAAAAAAAAAAGAAACAGAAACAAGAAGAAGACCGAGAAGACCGAGAAGAACTGTAGTCAAAAAATCAGCCAGAAAAGGAATCGCTACAACAAATAAAAAAAAAGGGGGACGCCGCAAGAAAAAGACACGTAGAAAACGAGGTGGTTTACCAGAAGAATTACAAACAGCTTTAGATAGAAATACACAACTTGTTGGTAAGATGAAAAAAGTATTAAAAAGGCTGGATTTAAAACAAAGGTCTACGGGAGGTAAACGTCGAAAAAAATCACGTCGAAAAAAGAAACGAACAAAACGTCGGTAATCACTATTATAAAAAATAATATTGATTAACTTATTGAATTATAATTGATTATTTCATTTCTTTCCTTTGTTAAAACACCTAACCCATAACACTTTTGACAAGTTTCATAATTCCCGTGTTTATATTTGTTTTGACAAAACATACAAAATTTACTGGAAATACATCCACAACTGACATCAACTTCACTGCGCACTAAACCAGAACCTTTGCAATCGACACATCTGATTATATTTGGAGCCAATTTTTTACATTTTGCTAAGTTAGTAGGAGTCAAATGGTTTTTATATTTTAGAGGCATTATAAGTATAATTTAGATATTAAATTGTTGATAATTTTATATGCCAATCCAAACGATATTCTTTTTCTAGCAATTGTTTTGCTTTCTCTATAGTTTGTTAGAAATAAACTATGGTAATATTTTCTTTTAAATCTCATATAAATATTAAAATGTTCCGCTATTTTTTTTTGCTGTTCTATTGATAACGCCGGTTTTATAATTATACTCGCATAAGAACGCGCACTACATTTTTGTGTATCATCGATATATATTTCGTCGTCTTTTACTAAAGTCAATGAAATTTTATTGGTTTCACTATCATCTATACATTTCAAAAGTAAATTTGTTATGTATTTTTTATTTTCATCCTTATTTTTATGCGTCAATCTATCAACAACAATATCGTTGTTTTGAGCTAATGTATAAATTTCCCCTCCAATGATATAATTATTCGTTTCATTTAATTTTAATTGTATTTCGGTTTTACAGGGATATATTACAGCCTTAATCTCGTTGGTGCTATTTTCCAAACGTTTATGAAACTGGAATGAACAAACCGTATATGTTGTATCATTAAATACTTTTTCTTCAAAAATATTTAGTTTGTCAACTGCAAATACAGTTAAAAATTCTTTTCGCAAATCTATATCTCCTTTTCGTATGGAACACCAAAAGTTCAATGGTATAATGACTATACCCCCATTGGGTGGATCAAATATGATTTGTTTTACAAAACATTTATATAAATCATTTATCTTGTATTTATCGAATAAAGTTTTGTCGTCCGATTTGTTTCTAGCCAAATATGGCGGATTGGTTATGACAAATTTATTTTTATAACCAGGTGGTTCTAACAATGTATTTCTTTTGGTTGTATTTGGATATTTTGGGTCGATATCATAGTATTCTACGTTTTTATCCTTAATATAATCCAATTTTAACAAGTCTCCCTTACCAACAAATGGTTCTATTATATTTTGTTCTTTATCGGAAACAGTGAATCCTTGTAATATATATTTATAATTGGTAGTATAAAATTGACCTAATCGTTGTTTCTTCATTATTGATTTAATATAGTAAATAATTATTAAATCAATTTAATACAGTAATTTTTCATCATCTTTTTTATTCATTTTGTCTTTATAAATATCCAACGTTCTGGCACTGGCGTCCGTCGCATTTACAAAATTGGGCATCCAAAAATAAGGTATTGATTCGCTATGACCATCATAATATTTATTAAATACCATTCTATAATGTAGTTGTTCCAATGTTGTTGGGGCATTATGATGGTCGAGTTTTAACAATTGTGCGTGTTTTTTTACAAATTCTTTTTCTGAAACTCCATCCGGAACAGAAAATAATCTATGACAGTATTCTTTTATA
>MDSV01170892.1_pt1 | contig 14355 bp, 10 predicted proteins | sample 810851 | NCBI WGS metagenome assembly MDSV01 (sample SAMN05326640, study PRJNA326480) | marine metagenome | isolation source: seawater | place: Atlantic Ocean: North East | collected 2012 | reverse complement strand
TGTTCATTGTAAAACGATAATAATAGTAAGGTAATAAAAAATGAACTAAGAACAAATATTATAAATTTTGTTATAGTCTCTATAATTTTATAATTGAAAATATTACAGTAGGACCTAGCATACTGAGATGATATATTTAATCTCTCTTTTAATTCGTGTTTCATTTCATTGTAATATCGCAATTTCCATTTAGCTTTTAATGACCACTGTTTAGATACTATCTTTGATGGATTGTTATAGAATTTTTCACCATATTTTAGAAATGAATAGAAAAATAAATAAATTATTAGTAGTGGCATAAATAAGTAAGTTAAAATAGCAATAGTCCATAAATTCTTTTTTATATTTTTTGAAGTTCTATCTTTTTCTTTATATAAATTGTCTTTAATATTATTGTTTTTGTCAAAAATGTAATCAAAAATACAATATATAATATTCCATTCTATTAATCGAGAATATAAAAAACGATTTATATTTGTTGATAAAATTGTAGTAATAATATTATCTTTCTTTAGAATTCTACTGTTTGTATTGTATATGTTATAACTATTTCCATATAATTCTTCTAGTTTACTAACTATTTCTGCCCATTTTATAGTATCTATTTTTCTATGGTCAATTTTAAGTTTATTGTTATAAAATTTTTTTATTTTTAAATAATCTTTAGAGTCATTTACTATACCAATTGTTCTAACTATAATGTATAATATTAGGATAACTGTGGTAAAAATATATAAAAAGTTTTTTCTATAAAATCTTGATAAATTAATGTATTCAGAAATGGGTTTTTCATTTTCTCTAATATTTGATAATCCTTGATAATCAATACAATTAAATAGAAAATTAAGAAAGAATATCATAAAAATAGATGTTAATAGATTAAATATTTGAAGTGAAACAATATTATAATATCCTTTATAATAAAAATAATTGTAAATCTGAATTAGTTTTTTGTTTGAAGGTGTATATTCTAATGAAACATTAATATCATCTTCATCTATATTTGTTTCATCTAAATCTTGATTTATTTCCTTTTGAAGTAGTTTAGTTGTTAAACTTTCATTAATTGACATTATTAGAAATAGATATTAACAAAAATTTAAATTAATTATAAAGGTATTATATTTAAAATAAAATCTAAATTTAATATAAATGTCAAATAGTAATGCAAATTATATGTTTTATCCAAATAGCACAGGCAATTACAGACACACTAATAATAACAGACATCCAAATATAATACAATATAAACCAGAGGGAGTTTCTGGAATTTTTGCACCTAAGATTTTTATTCACGGACGCGGATACTCATCAAATCAAGATGTAAATGGTACTTTTAGTAATCCTGAAGCATCAAATTCATACGAAACTTCATTCACTCAATATCCGCAGACTCCAACTATCTCTCAACAGCAAAAGGCATTAATAGCAGAGCAGCAAGCTTCTCAAGACAGAAATAATGTTTGGAATACTTTATTTGCCTCAACATTTGATAATACAGTAGAAGCGAGTACAGCTACTACAGAATCACAAAGTTCAACCACTATACAAGATAGATATACTAAATTTTTAGAATGCGAAAACAATTCAAGAGAAGTTAAGTTAATATCTCAATGTGCTAGTAATGATATAATTGGTGAACATATTGTTCAGGATTCAATTGTTTGTTGTAAAAAACCAACCAGTACTACACAAAATAATTATGGTTACACTAATAATACTTCAGAATCCGGCTCATCTACACAATCCGGATCTTCTACACAATATGGTTCTTCTACACAATATGGTTCTTCTACACAATATGGTTCTTCTACACAATCCGGATCTTCTACACAATCTGGTTCAACTACACAATCCGGAAATACACAATCTAATGAATTAGCAAAATGTAATGGAATAGTTCCAAAATGGATTAAATATGGCAAGAATGTATCAGAGGATAATAGACAAAGTTGCAATAATTTCTGTGGTATTAATCCAATAGAAAGAGATGACGATGAAAGAGATGTAGATGATTACTGTTTTGATAAAGAAAAGGTTATGAAAGATACAAAATACAATACACTAGTAAAATTAAAAAATTTGAAAAATACTAATACGAATGAATACAATAAAATTTTTGATGATAATTTGAAAATGCCTTGTTTACAAAAATATGAATATAGAACTAGTACTAATGAAAATCAGCAATGTAAAAATATGAATTGTGAAAATGCACAAGCTATTGCTAATAATGATGATGCATCAGAATTAGCTTATGAATTAGGAATGAAAAAATATGCTAGAAATTATGTAGGTGATACAAGAGATGATAACCATATTGATTTACAGTCTAATAAATATATAAGAAAACAGGATTTGAAATGTGAAAATAATGAAGATTGTTGTTTTGCTTTAACACAATCTCAATGTAATGCTTCCTCTGATTGTAAAGTGTGTATTTCAGAAACACCCAATGATAGATTATGTAGAATGTTAAAGAAAGATGGTAAAAATGTACAAAAAAATGGAAAAGATGTATTATTATGTACAGGAAATTTTGCTAATGCGTGTGTTCCTTTATATAAAGATGGAACTAGTTATCACGGTGGACCATTTGTTAATCCGGATAAATATTTAAATAATGTTAATAATCCAATAACTCAACAGACTATAAGAAATAGTGGTACAAATCAAGAAGAAAAATATCAAGTATTAGATTATCCATTGAAATGTAATGGAAAAACTATTGGTCAAGTAGCCGAAGAAAGTCAAAAAATAGTACAACAATATGACAATAATTTTCAATTAAAAAATAAAGATCCTTGGAGTGTATTTTGTAGTAGTAGAAATAATAATGAGTGTTGTGACCAAGTTATTGCTTAGGTCCTGTCATTTCACCAGTTTTGAAATTTCCCAATTCAGCTACTAATTTAACACAATAATAGGAAAAACATAATATAACTACTGTAATAGTTGAACCACCTAAAAATATAAGAACACCTGAAATTAGCATCATTATTAACACAAGGAAAAATAAAGGTCCTCCACCATATTTTGCTAAATATTCATTATTATTACCAGGTATCAAATGATATATAGGTGTAGCAGTTCCTAATAATTTTCCAAGTACATCGAATAGATTAGGAAAATAATCTTTTTTAGTTTCATAACTACCGCATCCTATTTTTATTTTGTACTCGAAAGCCCTAGCATAGGGAAGTATCGTCATTGGTATACTATTGACAATAGAACTAAATCCAAAATCTAATATTTTATAAATAAAATATATAAAAATAAAACATATCCTAAACAACATAAATAGAAAATGCGCCCAAGGTACTATCTTATAAGTAAGACAATATATAGCTTTCCAAACACCACCTATTTTACTACCAGCTATAGGACCAGGTACACGAATTGAATTATTTTTAGTTCCAAAGCTATTTGAATTTGCTTCGTCAAATGGTTTTAATTTAAAACTTGTATATGCTCTTAATAACTTTAAAGGATTACTTTTCCAACATACGTGCCTTCCTACAAAATCTTTAGTATTAGGGTCATCAATATTTCCGAATAAAGCATCGTATCTTCTTATTAAAGCTGCTTTAAGACCTGGATTAACAAATGCTTCTGTTCTGCTTTCGTTACCAAAATAATCATATGCATCAACAAAATTAAATATAAAATCACCATATCCACCTGTTTTTTTATTGTCTACACAATCTGCTAAACTTTCTATAATTTCTGAACTCCCAGTCACGGCAATTGGAGGTATAGCACTTGGGTCCATAATAAATATAATATTAGGTTAGAAAAAATATTTAATATTTATGCACATTTTGGTTCCCAATTAGGTTGCTGACAACCAAATTCTCTTCCATTCATTTGTGGAAAATAAACACTTTCTGAACCAGAAAATGCCTCATCATATGGAGCATTTCCACCTTTTAATTTTCTTCTTTTATTTTTTTTTGATTTTTTTGTTTTTTTAGCTTTTTTATTTTTTAAATTTCTTTTAGTTTTTTTTGTTCTTTTAGTTTTTTTATTTTTTTTAGATTTTTTTGATTTTTTATATCTTCTTCTTCCACCAGTCATAGCACTAGTATCGCAAATTTTATCCACCGCACTTTCAACGAATTGTCCATCTCTTAATTCAGGTTCTACTTGGTAACCTTGGACTGGAGCTTGTCCCCCAATAGGTTCCGCATTAATATCAAGATGATATCCTAGATTACCACCTTTTTGATTACTAACTTTAGCATAGGCTTTATCAAGGTCTGAATAAACAGACATATCTGGTTCAGTTGATTGACATTTAGGCATTATATAGTATATGAAAATATAATTTTTTTGTTTCTACAAAATTAATTTCTTAAAAAAAAATATTCTAAAAATATAATATGTTAAGAATATTTTTGATTATTGGAATATTTTTTGGTATAATTTATGGTATTTTTAAATTATTTTTATTTTTCACTGATACACTATTATTAATTGATGAAGGATTTATTAGTTTAATTAAAAATACAGATGACCAAATAATATTAAAATTAATTGATAATAATAACAAAAATAATAAATCAGACGAGGATGAAAATAAAAAAATAAATAGACACTTACGATTAGACTTTATAATATCCTTATTTTTTGGATTTATATGGTTTATATTCCCATTATTGATTATAAACATACCTAATTTTACAAAAAAGAAAATAAGTTATTTAGGGAAAAATTTAGGACTATTTACTTTAATTTCTTCACTTTGGCCTTTATTCAACATTAAGAATGAAAATTTAGACAAAAAGAAAGATATATTATTTGGGAAATTCGCTTGTGCTTTGCTAACAATGATATCCTTTTTAATAATAGCTTTCTTTAGTAAAACAATTACTTTTGGAAATATAATATCTATATTGTTAACCTCTATATGGTTAGCTAATGGGTTTTATGGTTTGTTTTATTAATATTTAAAGAATATGCGAGTAATAATTATAATATTTTATTTTTTTATGAAAGAAATTAGAGTAGCTATTTTAGGAAATGTTGATAGTGGTAAATCGACATTAGTAAGTACTATAACATATAAAGAAAAAGATGATGGTAGAGGTTCTGCACGTGAAAAGGTATTTAAACACAAACACGAAAAAGAAACAGGTAGGACTTCAAGTATTTCCTTTAGATATGTAAGAATAAGTGATGAAAAATATATTACATTTTTAGATTTAGCCGGACACGAGAAATACTTTAAGACTACAATACAGGGATTAAATGGTGGATTAGCAGATTATGCTGTTCTAGTGGTAGGTGCAAATATGGGTGTTTTAAAAATGACGAGAGAGCATCTTGGGATTATAAAAGCTTTAAAAATTCCTTTTTTTATCGTAATTACTAAAATAGATATTTGTCCGGATAATGTATTAGAAAGAACAGAAAGGGAAATTGGTAGAATTATTGAAAAAAATTTTAAAAAAAAATTAGTTTTGCTTGATGAAAAGGAAAGTAATATATATGATTCCTTTAATAGTGATACTATTAATTATTTCAAATTATCAAATGTATCAGGTTTAGGATTAGATTATTTTAGAAATCATTTATTTGGTTTAGAGAGTTTAATTAATTGGGATGAGAAGAAAGATAAAGATACAATAGTTTGGATTGATAATGTATATATGGTAAATGGAATTGGTTTAGTTGTTTCAGGCACTGTAAAACACGGTGAAGTAAGAATCAATGATAAATTATTGTTAGGACCAATTAATAATAGTAAGAAGGAAAATAATTTTTATGAAGTAAATGTTAAATCAATACATAATAATTTTAGGGAGGATATATCTTTAATAAAGGCGGGATGTTCAGGGTGCTTTAATATTAAAACTGTAAATAAAAAAGAAATAATAAGTAAAAAGAGTATTAAAAAGGGTATGGTTATGATTCATAAGAGAATTATTACTTCTAAAGAGAATAGACCTATTACAGATTTCAAAGCAAATATTACTGTATTACATCATCCAACTACTATTAAGGAAAATTATGAGCCAGTCATTCACTGCGGTAAAATTGCTCAAACAGCAATAATTTCAGAAATGAATAAAGATAAAATTAGAACTGGAGATAAAGCTACTATACGATTTAGGTTTAAATATAGACCAGAATTTATAGAGAAAGATGATATTTTAGTTTTTAGGGAAGGAAGAACTAAGGGAATTGGAAGAGTTGTTGAATTAATTTAATTTAATTTTATTTCATTATAATATATGCCAAAAAAGAAATATAAAAAAGATGAAATCTCTTCGTCGTAGGACTAAAAGTAGAAAAGTGAACTATCTTCGTAAAACAAGTAAAACCAAAAAAAAAGTGAAATCTCTTCGTAGTGGAAGTAATAAAAAAAACGGTATTAAAATAAGTAATAGATTAAATGATATTGAAAAAAATAATAATAAGAAATTAGACATTTTAAATAAAAAATAGGCAAAACAATAGCAAAAGGACGAGGAGGCCAATATTGGGTAGAAGAATATTTAAGAAGATATATTATGAAAAAATATAAAAAATATAAAAAAAATAAAAAAAATAAAGAAGAATTTGATTCTAAGAAAATGGAGAAGCTTATACATTTTTTTAAAAATGTAAAACTATACAAATATGGTATAGAATTAATTGAAGAAGATTATTTTTACTTATTTGATAAATATCTAGAATCTGAACAAGAAGTAATAGACCTTTTTAAATCTAAAATTAAAGAAAAAATATTTAAAATAGAATTACTGAAATTTTTAAAAAAAGATCTATTAATTTTTTTTACAAGTAGATGATGATAAACTATCTAATCCAAAAACTATAGATTTATTATTAAATTATACTAGAAGGCAAATACTAAATATAATAATAAAAGATGATTATGATTATAAATTATTTAGTGAAATTAAAACTTTTTTAGATGAACAACAAATACAACAAATACAAAAATTATTAGAATTAGGTGGTGAACAAATACAAAAATTATTAAATTAGATAAAAAACAAATACAAAAATTTTTTGAATTAACTCCTGAACAACAAAAAAAATTATTAGAATTACCTCTTAAACGACAAAAGGAAATATTAGAATTACCTTTATTACAAATAACTTTACAACAGGAATTAGCTACAACAGTTCATAATAATACTTTTAGAAATATTGATTTTACAATGTTTGAAAGTAAAAGTAAAAGTGAAAGTGAATATTCTGGTTTTGGAAATACAAATACAGTATCAGTTATGACTCCTAGGTTTGGAAGAACAAATACTGGACCGATAACATTATTTGAAAAACCCCCAGCAATTTTTTAAAAACAATTCAGCACCTCAAGAAATCTAAAATTTCAAATAAGACTTGACAATCTATATAATTATATTTTTTGATTACTTTTACAACTTCCATTTCTGAAAATAATTTATTTTCATTTTTACTTTCAGTCATTGCTTCTTCAGCTTCCAGCATAGCTATTCTTCCATCCATATCCATATCCCAAGTAGTTTTAATTATACCATTTTTATATAAAGCTTTTGAAACTTCTTTTAAACCATAACCTAAAACTCCCTTAATACAAATAGGTTCACTTTTAAAGATTTCCAATATATCAATGAAATTAAGTTTTCTCCAATCGAATATTTTTTTATTTCTTAAAACAGCACTTTTATAAAAGTTAGGCTCAGCGTTACTCCAGTGGTATATCTTTGGATCATATGTAAAATATCTTAAAGACATAATATCCATATAATTTAACCATTCGTCAATTATTCTCTTTTCTTCTTTTTTACTAAAATCTTCAACGATAAAGCATTTAAATTCATTTTTGTAAGTTCCTGAATCAATATCAAGAAATTTAGCAATACAACCAATCATAAAGATACAAGTACTAAAATTAGAATAGGGTAATTTTTTAAAATTATCATTTAAGTCATTAACTGTTTCAAAATCCACATAAAATTCTATTTTGTTTTTTCGTATTTTATACAAATTCTCTGTATTTTTAATACATCTAGGTAAATATAATATATTTTCTTCAGTTCTATTGATTTCTAAAATTCCATCTAATATTTTAGCCCTCTTGCCCCTAACATCTAATGTACTGGATGTACAATTTTCATCTTCCCAGCTAAATATTTTTCTTTTAAAGCAATTATTCCTTTCTTTTACTCCACAATTCCATAAAGAAGTAATATCTTTATTTTTTTCAGCTATATCATTTTTTATGTGTCTCCATTCGTTGTCATAATTAGTATTATTCATATTTGGAAATAATTCTATTCTATGAGGAGAATAAATATTCCAATTAGAACCATTTTTCTTAAGATCCTTAATCCAATTTAATGCTAATTCAGTCTTAGCTAAAATTTCATAATCCTTTCTAAATATATCAACTTTTCCAAAATAATCAAAACTATTATTTCCCTTTTTTGAACCAATACGCCATTTTCTTCCTAGAATATAAGCATTTCTAGGTAAATAATTCTGCATTTCCCCTAAACATTTATTATATATCATAACTTGTGATTTATAGTAACTAAACATTCCCACATTATTTAGCGTTTTCTTATCATTCCTAAAAATTAAATTTGAATATTTTATATCTACTACTAAATAATGCCATCTATTGCTAAATTTACAACCAATATTCATCTCATTAATATTTTCTATACAAGCATAATTTAATATTTTATTTATATAGTCACTTCTAATTATAATATCAGGTATCCCAAATAAATTTTCTGCTAAGTTAAATACTACACCGTGGAAAATAATAGGAACTCCATTATTCATTAAATCTAAAGTTTCTAAATATTTATCATAATAAAATTCCATAATATTATCATCCGGTATAGAATCAGAATCCAAAGTCTTAGAGTAATATTTTTTCCTTATTTGATTGAATATCTTATTCTCAAATTCAATTCCTTTCTTTTTCAAAAAATCGCTAAATTTATTCTCAAATCTATTTTTCTGGAATCCTGCACTTTTACCATATATATTTAACCAGTCTAAAATAGGATCATCTAAAAGGAAATTCTTTACTTTGGTAGCAGAAATAAAATTATTAAGGGAAATTGTTTCAGTCATATAACTTTTAAAAATAAAATAATAAATCCTTAATTTTTTAACTTTATCATAGCTTTAAATTATTATAAAAATATAAAATTTTTGATGTATAAATGAATAATAATAGTATCAAAATGAATAATATTAAAATGAATAATATTAAAATCAATAATAATAATATCAAAATGAATATTAATAGTATAAAAATGAATAATAATAGTATCAAAATGAATAATATTAAAATGAATAATAATAATATAAAAATGAATAATAATAATATAAAAATGAATAATAATAATATAAAAATGAATAATAATAATCAAAAAGAGCCTATAGTAATTTGGTATACTTTTTTTTCTTGGTGGATTTTTATTTGGTTCATATTATTTAAATTAAATCTTATACCATATTCACCATTCTTAATTTATGTAATCGTTTTTGTATATATTTTAGCTAAAATAACTCAACACTTATTTGTTTTAAAAAAAGAAGATTACAAACATAAAAATTTTAATGTAGTATTAATTTGGCTTTTAATAGCTATTCTAATTGATTTAGTTCCTATATTTTTCTTAAAGCCGATAATAAATATGGAATCATTTTTATTCACTGTATTTTTGATAGCAATTTACATAGTATTTATGACTAGAATGAAAATAAATGTAATAAATCATTATATGTTTTTAGATATGAAAACATTAATGAAGTATTTTGATAAAGAAAAAATATTAAAAAGAATGATTATTCAGAATCAATAAAACAATCAGCAGAATCTTTATCTGTGTATAATTTTAATCCCTTTTTAGTTTTTTTCAAACATTTAAATGTTTCTGAAGGATTTTTCTTATCAAAGGCAGTTTTCTTTCTATCTTGGTTTATAATACATTTACGAGTAATTTTTACATTATCTGTAATGCCTCCTTTAGTTTTTCTTCTAATGAGCATTGGTCCAGTTGCACATTCTTCTTCATTAAATACTTTATTCTTGTCGATATTAATTTTATTTTCCTGTCTATCAAAGAATTTATTATAATCACAATAACCGTGTTTATGAATTTCTTTAGAAAAATTCTCATTAGAATCAATAGGTTCTGTTGGACAAACAGGTCCGTTACTAGTTGGTAAGCAATCATAAAATTGTTCTGTATTTTGCTGAGTTACAGTTTTATTTTTAGTTTTATATGAATTGTATCTAGTTTTAAAAGGTAATATACATTTACCGGGTTTAACATTTGGTTCATCTTTTCTATCAAAACCAAACATATCAACAGTAGTTGATTCAATATTTGGAATTTTTATATTCTTAACTTTAGTTTTAATGGAATTTTGAAATATTGGACTATTTTTAATACTTTGTAGATTATATGAATTTTTTAAATCTTTATTTCTTACATTTTTAGTATTAAATTGTTTAATATCTCTTTCATATTTGTATTTTTTCTTAGAATACATTTCTTTTCTTAAGTTGTTGAATTCATTATGTGGAATTTCAATATTATTTCTATTAACTTTTGTTATTTTTTTAGCTCTAAATCTTTCTCTCAAAAATGTAAGAGCATTTTTTTTATTAGACATTAATTCATCAATTAATATATCGCTAAATTTATTTAATAGACTTAATTTTTCTAATTCCTTTTTAATCATTTTTTTCTTATCTAATTTTTTTACAACTGTGTTTATTAATATTTTTTTTATATTACCACATAATTCTTCTTCTTTTAATAGTGTTCTATTAACTAAAATTTTATAATCCTCATATTCTTTTTGTTTTTGTTTATATAATTTCATTTTTTGTGTTCGATTGTTTAAATTATTGTTATTATTCTTATATAAAAGGTTATTTATTAATAATTCTGTATTCTGTTCATTACCTTCTCCTTCAAATGTAGAATTATCTAAGAGAGGTATAAATAAATTATTCTTAGTTATAACTCCATTAACTTTTTTATTTTTATAGCTAATTTTTTTTACTTCTAAGGTATCTTTAAAATCATTATTTTTAGTAAATTTATCATATGATAATACTAAATTTCTTTTATACATTTCATCAACGGTAATAATTTGATATTTTTTATCAGGAAGAACAGGAATATTTAGATTCATACCGGATGGTAGGGTGGGTATAAAAAGATAATTATCTAAAATTACACCAATTACTTTGTAATGTTTATTTATTACGTGGTATTTAATATTATATTTTGTTTCTTTCACGAGGTTAATTATATTTAGCAAATTATTTGGTGAATTTAGATTATTTAGACACATATCATTTACAATTTTGAAAATATTTTTAAAATTTGGGTCATCTTCTTTAAACATAAATTGAGGTGATTTTGGTTCATCAGTAAAATGTATTTTAATAATTGGTTCATAAAATTCTTTATTTTTTTCATCAATAAATTTAATTATAAAAATAGTATCTCTTTTTGAATTATAGCTAAAGAAAGGACATAAAACACTAATCTCTTTGTCAATACCTAATACTTTCTCAATTACTATTATATTAAAACTCTGGCTAAATAAAATATTTTTTTTAGAGAGGAGTTCAATGTAATAACTATAATCTTTGAAAACTTTTCTATCAAGTGAGTATTTTCTGAAGTTATGATAAGAATTATATAAGTCTTTTACTTGTTGGCTATCTTTATCTAAATTTTCGATTAGCTTTATTTTCTCAAACCAATTTAAATATTCTGGTGTTTCTGTATTAACATTATTATTGGTTCTAAATTTTTCATATAAATTACCGTTATTTAATGAAACAAAAGTTAGGGGGTCCAATTTTTCTATAATATCAATCATATTAAACTTACTTCTTTCTTTTTTATGATAATCATTCTGATGTTCTAATATTCTTTTTAATTTAAAGAGTGCAAGGATAAAAGAATTATTTTCGTTTACATTATCAGTCCCCAATCTAAATAGTAATTTTCTCTTTTTTAAATCAAATTTTTTATTAAATGCTAAAATTTTTACGTTTTCGAAAAATCTATATTTGTAGTATCTTTTAGTTTTATTACTGGTTGTTCTCACAAAATCTCCTTCTCTTACTCTATCAGAATTTTCATTATTAAGTAATTCACTTAAATCATTTGGCAGTAAAGCTATTTCATCGTGAGACAACCTTGTATTTTGGTCTTTAAAATTTTCTTTATTTATTTTTTCTTTCTTTTCCATTGATGATTTATCACAACAAGGGAAAGTACCACTTTGTCTTTTACGAGGGTACATAGGACTAAGGGATTTTTCTAATATTTTAGGTATTTTTAATTTTTGTTTATTTACTTCATATAAATAGGGTAATAATTGGTCTTCGCTGATTTGTACATTATCACTCTGACACTTATAACATTTATAATCATTCTTGTAATATTTTGAATATTTTATGGTTTCCAAACAATCACCACAGGTGACCATCATTTTATCTAATTTAGGAAATTCCCAATATTGATGAGAACGGATTTTTATAGTATGAGTATTATCAAACTTTCCCTTATTACCCTTTACAGTAGGTTTACCGCCGCAATAAGGACACGAATTATTTTCTTTAATAAATTCATCCATTTTAATAGGAACCATACATCTAACACAATAAATACGAGGGCAAATATAGACATTTTGTGTATCATCGGAGGAACCCGTAATAATTCTATATCTGTCAGTGTCAATATTATCATTTTTATTAATTCTATCTAATCCATCAGCTAATCTTTTATTTTCAGATATGTATTTCCATAGATTTCTTGAGATAATTATAGGTGTTCTGTCTTCAACAGCAGGACATTTTCTAGTAAAATTTGCTCCTTTAAATAGGTCTTCATCATATTTCTTCCTCATATGTTTAAAATATTTACTCACAGGTTTATGAAAATCTAATTCATCTATTTTCTCAGGTATAAATTTCTCTTTAGGTTTTTTATCTTCTTCATCGTAAGTATTATTTACAAGTGAATTATTATTTATGAGTGAATTATTATTTATGAGTGAATTATTATTATTTAATGAATTCTCATTATTATTCATAAGAGAAAAATTATCATTATTATTTTCATTACTTTCTGCTGATTTAGGTATTAATGATTGTATGCTATTTTTAATTGTCATACTTTTTGGTTTCAAAGTAGGTGTTTTCTTTTTTGTTTTACTATAATTTGATATCTGACTGATAATAAGATTAATTAGATTATTAACAAATACAAGTTGATTTATATTCTGACTTGTAAAATGTATTATTGTCTTTTGTTCTCCCAATATATTATCAAAATAAATCTCAGCTTTATCTACCATATTTTTCCTTTTAGATTCTTTAATTTTTTCTTCTCTCACGTCTTTATCAATTTTTTGAAATATATCTTTTATCTCGATTTGATTAATATTAAAATTATCAGCTAATTCAGGTTCTAAATCTTTTAAAGTTACGGATTCATCCTCTATGAACCTATCAATAATGTAATTGATAATAAAGTCTTTTGTACCATATTGATTTACATTTTTAAATCCATATTTATTTTTACTTATGTGATAGAAAAATAACTTCATATCTTTAAAAATTTTATTCAGCGTAGGTAAATTACAAACAGTGATTGACTTATTAAAGTTCATTTTGATATTTTTAATATTAGTTGTGTCGATCAAAATAACTTTTTTCTTAATATCGTAAATTTTGCTTTCTGGTGTATCAGATTCTTCAATATTATTGAGAAGATTATTAATTAATACAATAATTGAGTTTATTTTTTCCATATATTTGAAGAAATTTTCTGATACTTTTTCTCTATCTTTTTTCTTTTTTTTCTTAATAATCGGGAAAACTGCTAAAATATCACCTGATTCATTTATATGAAATGAAAGGTAATTATTATCAAATTTAGATACAATGTGAATAAACCTATTATTTTTTCGGAAATCTAATTCTTCGGTATCATCATATTCTTTCCCTAAGTCTAATATACCATTTTTCCAATTATCTAACATTTTACTACTTATGTTAGTTCTAGTATTAAAAGAAGGCTTATGTAATTTAAATAGAATTGTTCTCTTAGTTCTATATCCTTCCTCTTTTATATGTTTGATATTAATAAAAGGAATATCTTTATTAGTTTTGAGTAATTTATATAAATCAATTAGGTCCAAGTTTAATTTAATAATATTTGTTTTTTTTAGTTTAACAAAATTGATATTATTAGTATGATCTTGTATATTTTTTGATTGATGGTCTAGAACCTTCCTATAGGTAAGAGATTGATTTTGGAATAATTCATCTAATAATTCCATATTTTTTTCTTTAACAGTGCT
>MDSV01000085.1_pt1 | contig 14355 bp, 9 predicted proteins | sample 810851 | NCBI WGS metagenome assembly MDSV01 (sample SAMN05326640, study PRJNA326480) | marine metagenome | isolation source: seawater | place: Atlantic Ocean: North East | collected 2012 | reverse complement strand
AATAGCGATGAAATTGGGCCAATAAATATTGGTAATCCAAACGAATTTACCATTCTTGAATTGGCTGAATTAATAAAAAGAAAATTGAACAACAAAGTTGATATTTCATTTAAAGACCTACCGCAAGATGATCCAATGCAAAGAAAACCCTCTATTGATCTTGCATATAGTAAATTAAAATGGAAACCAAATATTTCATTAGAAAAAGGATTAATCCCAACAATAGATTATTTCAGAAACTTAATTAATGAAGAGAAGGAAAAGTGAATTTTGAAATTAAAAAGATTTGCTGTATAGGTGCTGGCTATGTTGGAGGACCAACAATGGCCGTATTTGCAAGTAAGTGTCCTAATATTAAGTTTACTGTTGTAGATATAGACAAAGAAAGAATTATTAAATGGAATAATTCTGACTTAAATGATCTTCCAATATATGAACCAGGTCTTGACAAACTTATAAAGAATACAAGAAATAAAAATTTATTTTTTAGTAGTGAGGTTGAAAATAATATAGAAACTGCTGATATGATTTTTATTTCTGTAAATACTCCAACGAAATCATCTGGAATAGGAGCTGGACAAGCCAGTGATTTAAAATGGATCGAAAGTTGCACAAGAACTGTTGCTGAATTCGCGAAAGGTCATACTATAGTCGTTGAGAAAAGTACTATTCCAGTTAAAACAGCTGAAGTTATAAAAAATTTGTTAGATAGTCTTAATACAAATTTTTCAACATCAAATGATACAAAAAAATCTTTTTCTATTTTGTCTAATCCAGAATTCTTAGCTGAAGGAAATGCTATTAAAGATTTAGAATTCCCTGATAGGATTCTGATAGGTGGAGATGATGATAATTCAATAAATTTACTAGCAAAACTCTATGAGAAATGGGTACCTGCAAAAAAAATAATAACAACAAATATATGGAGTAGCGAGTTATCTAAACTTGCAGCCAATGCATTCTTAGCTCAAAGAATAAGTTCTATAAATTCGATAAGTGGACTTTGCGAAGAAACAGGTGCAAATGTCGATGAAGTTGCTTTAGCGATAGGATCCGATACACGTATAGGAGATAAATTCTTAAAATCTGGTCCCGGATTTGGTGGTAGTTGTTTTCAAAAAGATATCCTAAATTTAATCTATTTAAGTAATTTTTATGGTTTAAGAGAAGTAGCTAATTATTGGGAATCAGTAATTAAACTAAATAATTGGCAAAAAAGTAGAATTCATAAAATCATAGTAAACAAGTTATTTGGAACTTTACATAATAAAAAGATTTCAGTCCTGGGATTCGCTTTTAAAGCTAACACAAATGATACTAGAGAATCTCCTGCCATAGAAATTGTAAAAAACTTAATTGAAGAAAATGCAAAAGTTTATATTTATGATCCAAAGGTTTCCCATAAAAGGATGGCAGATGAATTATGTAAAAAGATAGAGGGTAAAAATATAAATCAAAATTGCTTTTTTTGTGAAAATATAGAAGAAACATTTATTAATGCAGATGCAATCTTGATAACAACCGAATGGGAAGAGTTTAAAAAAATTAATTGGTTAAAAGTAGCCTCACAAATGAGAAAGCCTTCATGGATATTCGATACAAGATCTGTAGTAAATAAATCAGATCTAAAAAAATCTGGAATAAATCTCTGGAAACTAGGTTATGGTTTAAATTCGTAAATTCAATCTAATTTATATTTATCACTTATTTTTTTGAACTTTCCCATTCCGGGACTAAATAAGAAAGTATTTTCAAAGAAGCTTCAATATCCATTTTTTCAATGGCAAAAAATAATTTATCTAGATTTTCAAAAAGAATTTTAGAATCCAGAAATTTTTCTTGAGCAAAAAAGATTTTAGGGTTACTTGTTTTTTGAGGATTATCTCCAATCAAAAGTTCTTCATATAATTTCTCCCCTGGTCTTAATCCTGTAATCTTAATTTCAATATCACCATTTTTATTATTTTCATCCTTAAGAGTTAAACCATGTTGAGCAATCATTTGTTTAGCAAGAGAATATATCTTTGTAGGTTTTCCCATATCCAAAAGAAAAAGTTCTCCTCCTTTTGCAAGACTAGCGGTATTTAATACTAAATTCGCAGCTTCTTCGATTGTCATAAAATATCTTATTATTTCTTTATGAGTAAGAGTTATAGGACCTCCTGATTGAATTTGTTCTGAGAATAAAGGTATTACAGAACCTGATGATCCTAAAACATTACCGAAACGGACTATAGAAAATATTGTATTAGAAGTAGTTTTAGGAGATATTTTATTTTTTTCGGCATATGTTTGAAAAATTAATTCTGCGACTCTCTTTGAAGCACCCATAATATTAGTAGGTCTTACTGCTTTATCAGTTGAGATTAAAATGACTTTTTTAAGATTTTCTTGAATTGCAATTTCGCAAATTATTTTAGTTGAAAAAACATTATTAAAAATACTCTGCAAAGGATTAACTTCAACCATTGGAACATGCTTGTATGCGGCCGCATGAAACATATAGTCCACTTTATATTCACTAAATATTTTTTTTAAAAGATTTTCTGAACAAACGTCACCCAATATATAGTGGAATTTTATTTCACTATTTAATTTATTAAGTTTTTTTTGAATCTGATACAAGGCAAATTCATTGCGCTCAATCAGAACTATATTGCTGGGTTGGTATTTCAATAATTGATTACATATTTCTGAACCAATAGAACCTCCCGCTCCTGAGATACAGATTACTGCATTAGCAAATTGTTTATTTTCTTCAAAATTATTAATAGATATTTTTCTACCTAGCAAATTATTTATATTAATTTCAATCTTTTTTAAATTGTTTAGATTAAAATTACCACTTAATAAATCTTTAAAGGAAGGTATCTCAAATACATCTAAATTATACTTTTTAAAATAAAGTGAGATTTCTTTTTTTTTATTAGGACTAAGATTTGTTATTGCCAGCAAAACCTTATCAACATTTTTATGAATCTTACCAATATATTCTGGAGATCTAATCTTGACTTTATTAATTGATCTGTTCCAAAGTTGTGGATCTTCATCTATAAAACAAATAGTTTGATATGTACTTTCATAAATTATTGTTTTTAATAAATATACTCCTGCTCTTCCTGCTCCATAAATAATAATTTTTGGTTTTTTACTGCCAATTATTGAATTTATAGAAGATAATGAATCTCTTAAAATAATTTTTGTAAAACATGAAAAAGTAGATAATAAAAACCAAAAGAATATCCAGAATACTAATTCGCGAGAAACTAAATCTAAAAAATAATTTAAAGAATATATTAATGAAACGAATATTGAATTTATATAAAAAATTTTATAACAAAAAGTACTATTTATATATCTAGAAATAGTACTGTAATATCCTAGATAATAATAAATTGGAAAGCAAAATATAGATAAAATAAGGGTAATTTGAGTTAAGTATTTCGATGAATAATAATAATTTTCATTAACAAATCCTAAGATATTTAATACTAAAAAAATTAATATTACGTCAATTGAATATCCAACAACTAATTTATTTCTTGGCTTGGTTTTTACAGCATTATTTAATAAATTTTCTAAACATTTATTTATGCTCAATTTTGCAACTTAAATATTAATAAACCATACTACAAAATCTTATAGCAGAAAACAAAATTTTTAATAATCTGAAATGACATAACCTTTATCACTTACAAATTTTTTACTAATACACAAACCAACAATTAATTGAATTAATGAAAATGATAATAATAAATATATATTAGCAAATATAAACAAGCAAGAATTAATTAGTATTACTGAAGAATAAAGTAATACTATTCTTGAATGACCCCAACCATTTTGACTTAAACGTTGATAGAAATGCATTTTGTGTGCATCAAATATGTTCTGTTTGTTTTTTAATCTAATAAAAAGACAACTAATTGTATCAATAAAAATAGGACTACCAATCATAATCTTTGCAATAGCTACTTGAAAATTAGGAGAAGTTATTACCAAAAAAGCATATATAGCTCCTAAAAAAGTACTTCCAATATCACCCATGAAAATCTTGGCTGGAAATTTATTCCAAAATATAAACCCTAATATAGAACCATTTAAAACCCAGAGATTTATAGATGATTCAAATGCTAAGGTTACAAAAACAATTAATATACAGGTTGAAAGTAAACCATCTATTCCATCTATAAAGTTAGAAAAGTTAATTACAGCACAAATAAAAATAACTAAAGTGATAATTAATAATGACTCAATAAAAAAAGAATATTCAAAATTAAAAAGAATATTTGAGTTCCTTATTATGAGAATTGATGTGATAGTTTGGGATAAAAATCTAAACCAAGATGACAGATTTAATCTATCATCAATAAATCCTATGATGGCTAATGGCATACAAAGAATAAATATATACTGTCTCGCAATTAATCCATAAAAAACAGAAAAAACAACAAATATTAAACCTCCACTTGTAGGAGTGGGTAAAAAGTGAGAGCTTCTCTTATTGGGAACATCAAGCTTATATTTTCCAAAAAAAGGTATTAAATATCTATATGAAATCAAAGATAATATTACACTCAAAAAAAATGTTAGAAAATTTAAGACCACGCCTTTGAATTACTTGTATTCCATATATATATAAATATTTGCCTTTTGCAAAATTAAAGTGAAGATTAACAACTTGAAGACCTTAAAAAAATTCTGAGACAAGTTCGGAATATTTCTTCAATCCTATTTTCGAGCTCATATTTGATTCGTAAAAGTTTTTTGAATTTTCACCATAAATTTTTAATATATCCTGATCTTTTTTTAAATTAATAAGAAAATCAGATAATTTATCTGAATCACCGTTTTTAAAACAAAATCCTAATTTATATTTATTTATTATTTCACTAATTTCAGAATCAGGCCCAATGTACAATATTGATATACCTCTTGCAAGATATCCAGCAAATTTACTAGGAAAAACTAAGCCAGAAAAGTTTTCTCTAAGAGTAACCAAACCCATTGAGGCCAAACTCATAGTAAGAGGCATCTCTGAAGCCTTAACAAAAGATTTTATTAAGATAGATCTCTCATATGGCATTAATTTAGATAATTCTTTTACTTCAGATAATCTACTCCCAAAGCCAACAAATATCGTTTGCAATTCTTCAGGTAATAAATTAGATGATTTTATCCCTTGTAAAATAGTTTCAAATTCATGAGCTATCCCTAAATTACCGGAATAAAGAATTTTGATACCTTTTTCAACCCCCCATTTTTTTTCTAATTTATTTATTGTATTTCTTTGTATTGTTAAATCCCCAGTTGCCCAGTTTGGGATAGTAACAATATTTTTCAATAAAATGCCCTTTGCCAGAAGTTTATTGGTCATATTCTTTCCTAGTGATACGACTTTATTTGATTGGCGATAGGATCTATTAAATACTTTTAAGAGAAATTTATATAAAAATGAGAAATTTTCTTTTTTTATATTTTTAATAAAAACTTCTGGATACAAGTCCATAGAAATAATAATAAAGGGGATTCTTTTCAAAAAAGAAATCAGTGCAGAAACTACTATTACACCAGGCGGATTAGTTTGGCTAATTATTAAGCTTATATTATTTATAAATAAAAGTTTAAAAAAAGCATATATAGAGAAAAATAGATAATTTTGGAATCTTAAAATCAATTTTCTACTCTCAAAAATTATTGGAATATAGATAATTTTAATACCGAATTTTGAAGGATAAAACTTATCATCTAAGCTTCCTTTTTGATAAGGCTTATCACCACAAACTACAATTATTTCATTATCTTTTTTCTTTAAGTTAAGAACTATATCTCTACTTATTTGTGCTTGCCCACCACCTTCTGGGAAAAAGTATTGTTCTATAAATATAATTTTCTTTTTCATTTGTAAAAACAATTAAATAACATCAATAATTATAGTATTAAGTTTTTTTTACTAAACAAAAATAATAAACACAATATAAAAGAGGAGTAAGTAATAAAAGTGGAAAATGTGCTCCTAACAAAGGTATAAAGCAATAAATAGATGCTATTAAAGGAACAAATTTATTCACATTATCTGATTGCGTAATAACCTTAAATCCATATAATTGGAAAAGAAATTTCAGATTCAAAAACACAGGACCAACAAAACCTATCCAACCAAAGTCAATTAATCTATCTAAATAAAGCCCAAATGATGGCGTATGTCCAGTTTCAGCCATACCTGGAAAGAAATTTTCCAAAATTAGCATATTGCCATAAGCAAATGGCTTATTAGGAAAAATCGCTCTAGGTATAAAGGACCAAAACGAAGTCAAAAATATTTGTCCATTAGTGCTGAAATCTTTTTCTTTCCATTCTGATATTGCCCTAACGGCAAAATCAGTAGAATTCTTATAATTTAAAACCTTATTAATAAGTCCAAACTCTCCTCCTCCGCCAAATAATGCAATAAGATAGAAAAGAAGAAAAGGAGCTAAAATCAACCCAAAAAGCTTACTATATTTAGATAATTTAAATTGTTTTAAATGATTTTTAAAACCTTCAATACCTAAGGCATAAGAATAAAAACTATTGAGCCATAAAAACACACCTTTAGAACCAGTAATAATAGTACTAAAAATAATTAATATATCATCAAATAATTTCATTTTTTCTTTCTGAAAAACACATATTCCTGCATAAAAACTTACAGAAGATATTAAAAATGACCAAATAGGACCTTTACCTTCTCTTAAAACTTGATAAGCATACCTAGGATTTATTATTGCTTGTCCGCCTGTTATAAAAATCCATATCAATATTACTGAAAGAATATAAATTCTAAATTTTGATTTATCAAAGAATTTTTTTATAATTAAATTTTTACCTTTATATTTTCTCTTATTAGCTAAAACTTTAAAACAAATAAATTTAAATAAATTGCATAATATTGCAAAATAATAGTAAGTATTTAATGATGCTTGATTATTATTATCTATCCCCACCAAAAAATTAAAAGAGATATGACCACTTAAAAAAACTTGGATAAATTCTTGAAAAAAGGGATATATAAACAGGAGAGTAAGAAACTTAACCCTATCTTTACTTAACCTTTTTTTGTTAATTAAAGATAATGGCAGCAAATATGAAATCCCTAATATTAAAATTAAAAGATTTGGATTCATAAATTTTAATTCCACTTATTCTTTAGAAGTGAATAAAATCTTTTAAAAATAAATCTTAATTTATAAATTAATTTAATATCTGTATTATTTGATTTAAATAATTCATAATATAATTTTTCAAAAGCTGCTAGAAGTCTCCAAAATTTTAAGGTAGGTACCTTTTCTCCTCCAACTAGTGGATAGCCATTAACCAAACTAAAGTCATCTAGTCTATCATTATGTAGATTGACGTAAACGGCCCACATTAAGGCATTGTTTTTCTTTGGTTTCAGAAAAGACTTCTTTTTGATAAGAAAATTTGCTGCTTCTTTACAAGTTTTAAATTCATTACCCAAGTCAAGCCCCAAATAAGGGGAAGGTCCAATTAAGAAAGTATTTTTTTTATAGTATGCTGATTCAATTATAATTGATGAACAAAATCCAATTACAACTTCTGCATGATCCAATAAAGCGTATGTATCAGTTTTTTCTAAAGGTTCTAATACTGTAATATTTGGGAACCGAGATAGTGATAAATATTTTCCCAATTCAGATGAAGGCATAGTCGCCATATTCGGATGCATTCTTATTACTATTTCTCTCTTATCTTTGCTATCTAAAAGATATTTTGAAAAAATTCTTATTTCCTCAGATTGATTTAAAGTTTTCATGCCCCAACTTTCTCCTAGGAATCTATATTCATCATCAGAACTTGGATAAAAAGCAATTACCTTTTTCTTCTTGATTTTTTCGGGTAAATAATTTATTACCTGTCCTTTTGTATAAGCTTTTTCATAAGTTCTTTTTCCAAACCTTCTTTTTTGAAAATATTCATTTCCAACTTTTAAGTGAGCTTTATTATTAATATCAAAGAATGATATGGCTTTTTTTTGATTTGCTTTTATATCGTGAAGAGAACAATTATAAAAATAATATTGTGATTTACTTCTGTTTACATCATAAACCAAATAATCTATCCCACTATCTTTAGCTGCAAGTACTACCGAGGAAGAATCAAAAAATCTACCATTAAAAGTACATAAAAGATCTATTTCATTTTGATTTATTATGACACGAAGAGCTTTATAGAGTAATTCCGAATCAAGAAGAAGTGATTTTTTTTTCCTTAACCAAAATTTTGACAAATCTTTTTCATTCGTAATCCTAAATCTTGAAGCAAGACTAGACATAACACCATTTTGAAACTTTGATAGTTCAATATTTTCATAATTATTAGTTTGTCTTATTAATTTTTTATTTAGATATAATTTTTTATCAATATCAATATATGAATGAAAATAATTCTGCCTTGCCAATGTATAAAAATGACAAAATATTGATCTCGTCATATTGAATTGCGATGAAATCAAATAATCACCATATTCTAAAGAAAATAATTCATACTCTTTTTTTAATCTTCTGGCATGACAAATAGTAAGCTCCATAGGGGGCGACATTGAAGTATATGGTAAAAAAATAGCTGCTTTTTTTTTATTCATACAAAATATTTGTAAGTTTTTCAGTAAATTTATTTTTCAGTTGGAATTGATCCCAAGATGATTCCATAGATAATAAGCTTTGACAGTATTCAAGTATATTATTTTTATAATTTATTATGTCGGTAGGATCGAAAGTTGGTATCGAATTATGTTTAGAGGATAGTAATTTAGCGAGGCCTTCAATTTTATGAGAAGAACTTGAGAAACAACATATATTCACACTTGTATTTGCAGCAAATATCAAATGATGATATCTTCCTGACACAAGAAATCTAGAATTTGAAATTAATTTCTGCACCTCTAAAAAATTTAATCCAGAAGATATGGAGGGTAAAGATGATGATAATTTGTTTTTAAGGTTTAATAAATATTTATCTTCAGGGTCTTTCGCTAATAAAAGAGGTTTTAAGCCGGTTATATCTGAAATATTTGAAATCAATTCTATAAAAGGATCAACTCTATAATTATCTTTATCAATTAACATTGGCAACATACTTTTTGATACAGCAAAGTATTCAGAATTTTTATTAGAAGATGGAGAAGAAGCATAATAAAAAACAGAATCTGGAATAATTACTGATGGAACATTAATTGAAGATAAAGATTCTTTTGATTTTTCTTCTCTGACATAAAACTTTATTCCTTCGCAATGTAACCTTTTAGCAATTCCTTCATAAAGGTTATTAACAGAACTAACAGTAAAACTTCCATTAAAAAAACATGACCTCTTTTTTAATATTTTTTTTGCAAAATAAATAATAAATAATCCTGCTAAAGATCCATAATTGTTCCTGTATGTTGATCCTTCGGCATTGTATAAAACTAAATCAGATTTCAAAATTTTTTCAATTACTACATTTGAGAATGCTCCACCTTTTCCTTGATTCCATAAATCGCAATAAAGATCATATTGATCTGATGTTAAAGGAATCTTCAAATATCTAGGAAAAAATTTTTTTTGTATCCGACTATCTTCATTGAATATTCTTCGCCCAAATAATTGAGGGTCTAAAGTATATTTCTTATGCAAATCCTTATGAAGTATAGTATCGAATTCAATTTCATTTTCTTTAAGGAATTCTAGGATTGCTTTTGTTGAAGCATTTAGACCCCAATTACTACAATATTTTCCGTCATTAATTATTAATACTTTCATTTATCATTTTATTTAATTTCATATTTTAGCTCTTTAAAGGGTTATTAATTTGTTTGCAAAAGATTTTGTAAAATTATTATGTGTAGTATATATTAAGGCAGAATAGGATTTATTTTTAATATAATTTTTTAATGCATTAAAATAAATTTTTTGTTGCTGTTGATCCATGCCTGAAGTTCCCTCATCCATCAGAATAATATTTGATTTAGATAAGAGGGCACCTAAAATTGCAATTCTTTGATATTGCCCTCCCGAGAGAGATTGAAGCTTTCTTACAAAAAAACTATCTAAGTCAGTTGATATATTATCAAAAAAAACTTTTTCTTCACAACAACATAATTTTGCTATTTGAGATAAATCTTTTTTAAAAATATTTATTTCATTATTTTTGTAATTAAGAAATTCATAGATTTTACCTCTTATAAAAACAAGTTGTTGCGGTATCAAATGTATACTACGTAATTTACAATCTTTTATAAATTCTCTTCTTAAATATATTGAACCATTATCAGGTGGTAACCTTCCAGATATAGTACTCAAAAATCTCGATTTGCCTGCGCCAGATTTTCCTTCAATTAAACAAATATCATTAGTTTTTATTTCAAATGATTTTGGTTGTTTACTTTGATTAAAGCTATTTCCAATTTTTTTTAATTTTAAATTTGCGACCTTTAATAAGGTATCTTTTTTTGTATTTAAACTTAAAGTTTTTAAATAAAAATAATTTAAATAAGTTTTAAATAAATTTAATTTTTCTTCAATATCTAAAATATTTTTATAATTTTGTTGTATTAAATAATATGATCTAGATAATAATTGAATAGATGATATGCTTTTCAATAAGGCAATTACAATTGTAGAGAGTATAGATATATTAGTATTAATAATTGAATTAGATGATCTAAAAGCCAAAGCAAATAGTAGAATTACAAGAATAAAATATTCTATTGTAAATTTTGGAAGGCTAGTGTAAACAAGAGCTTTTTTTTGAAAATGTTTTAATAAATTATCGTTCTCTAATAAAAATGCTTTTGTTTTTTTCTCTTTAAAGTTGTCAATTTGTAATAACAAACTTTCGTAAAGATCAGAAGAATTTTTACCCTGATTTTCTAGAAAAAGTTTTATTTTAGAACCAAAAAGTTTTAGTTTATTAGCAGATTTTCTGCTTATTGCAACAAATATAAAAAACATAATTATTATTATTGTTAGAGAAATTTTAAAATTAACAAAAAATATAGATACTAAAATAGTTGTAGTTAAAAATAATGATGAGACTACTTGTGTAAGTGGTACAAATATCTCACGACCCGTCATTGGAAACTTAACTTGTAGATAAGTAGTGAATTCATCTTTTGATAAAAATCTCTGTCCATCAAGGTCTTGATCAGAGAAGCTAAAAGCAAAATCCTTCATATATTCTATAGAAATTTTATTGGCAAAATTAGCACTTAAATTTAAAGATAAAATACGAAATACAAAAACAAAAGATAAAATTAAAAAATAAATTAAAAGGGCAATACTAATAAATCTATTTTGAGTTAATAATGGTAAATCAATAAAACCAATCTTATTATATTCTTCATAAGTTTCATATATATTTATTACTTTGGGTAATAAAATAATTGAGGCTGATTCAAATATTATTAAAATAAGATTGGAAAAAACCGCAAGACCTAATGCATTGCCAGTATTGTCTTTATACCTAGATAATATACCTAATATTTTTTTTAAAATCTCCATAACTATTCAAACATAGCTTTTATAGCTAATTTATAACTTGAACTAGAATAAGTTGAGGCAACTTTAATACTAGTCTCACTCCTTTGATGAGAATCTTTCTGAGCACTTATTTTTTCTATTTTATACATTAACTTAGAAAGTATTTCTTCAGAGTTTTTTGATTTTGAATTAAAAGTAAATCCATTTATTCCTCTTTTTATCAAATCAGTAGTACTTCCGGATTGATCAGATGCAATTAAAAGTGATCCTGTCAATGCAGCTTCACAAAGTACTGTACCCCAATGATCATATAAACTTGGGAGTATAAAGCACTTTGATATTCTCATTTTTTCAGCTATTTTATTTGGTTGAAGAAATGAAATATGCTTTATAAAATCTCTAAATTCAAAAGGACAAATTTTTAAAAATTCTGATTCTGTACCTCCAATTATCAATAACTTCCAAGAACCATTTTTTTTAAGATACTTCATAAAAGAATTAATTAATAATTTTATCCCTTTTCTTTCTATTAATTGCCCTACATAAAGGAACTGATTCTCCTTTTCTTGAAATAAATTATTTGAAAAATAAATATTTTCATAAGCTCCGTAGTAACCATTAAATATTAAGTCTGACCTATGTCCAAATAATCTCATTAAAAGAGAACTTGAATTTCCAGGGACAAAGCAATAATCAAAAACTTTTCTAAGAAAAAACCTATAGTAAATTGCACCAAAAATTTGCTTTAAAATAGTTCCTGATAATACTCCTTCTGAGTTAAAACAAAAATCAGGAGAGATAGTATTATCAATGGCACAAACATTTATTGCCGATTTATTAATTTTTTTTCTTTTAAATAATAATTTATTTGTAATTTTTGATTTCCATCCTGTACAAATGATTAAATCATATAAATAAAGTTTTTTAATTTTTGATATCTCATCCAAATTTGACAATTCTATTATTCTATTAATACCTTTAAAATTATCTTTAATATTTTTAAAAGGTACTTTTGGTCTAGTAAAAGCCAAATCCAATGAGTAATCTTTTTGATTAATTAAATCTGATATTAATAAAGAACAGGATGGTAATCCTTCCCAAATAATTAAGATATTTTTTTTTGTCATATTTAAGATAAGTGCCTCGCGATTCGCTCAAGAGAAATCTTAAATCCTTCACCATTATTTATATGACCTTGCCAGACTTCAGGAATAAAGCTAATTCTATTCTTTTTATGATCTTCAAAAATATTTTTTAAAGTAAATTCAAAATCAATGTTACCATCATCAATATTTAAACCTTCGCTAGAGGAAGAACTGCTATCGGATAAATGTAAATGATCTGTATACTTAATAATTTCTAGAAAACTATCATTAAAAGGAATGTTTAAATGATTAGTTTCCATATAAGTATGAGAGAAATCAAAGCAAACAAAAAGATTAGTTTCTTCATGTAGTTCCTTTATTTCAAGAGGGGATCTCAATAAATTATGATATGCCTGACCTCCTTGATGCCATGGGAAAGGCGGCATAGTTTGTGGAAGTAACCTAAGACTTTTATATTTTTCTCGCAAAAAATTAAGATTTTTATATAGTATTTTTTTCTTTTTTTTGTAAGTATCATCATCGCAAAAATTATTTTTTGTAAAGCCGCCACAATTTAATACTATTTTTATTGGTTTAGTGATACCTAAATAATGCATTAGACTATCGCAGTGATAACTTAAATCATCAAATCTTTTTAAACTTAAATTACTCAATACTTCATCTTCTGATGCCAAATCTAATATGAAACCATCATGATATTGCTCTATGGCATGTACAACAATTTCTTTATTTTTTAATTTAGACCGGTTAAGCTTTTTAATATCAAAATTTAAATCTTTTGAACTTAAGTGGATCTCAAGAAGGGGTGGATTAAAGATATCATTCAAAACATTAATATCTCTATACCTAACTGGTATCCCCCACTGATATTCTTTAAGAATATCATGAGCGAAATCAGTTAAAAAGAAATTTTTTTTATGATATGTTTCACCTGAGAAATGACTATCAATTACTTTATTTAGTTTTTTTACATTACATTTTAAAATTAAATTATCGAATTCTCTATATTTAGATACTTGTATTCCATCTCCAGGAGAACAAGCTAAAAAATCTTCCGCAGAATTAATCTGATATCCTTTTTTAAAATCATTTGAGTAAGCCAAACTTTTACCTAACGGTATTTTATTCATTAATTCCCCTTGAGATGGGATTCTTGGAGTAGATGAACCATTTGATATGGCTATTTTTCTGGCTGAATCAACAAATTTTTTAGTTTCATTTATAGATAAAGAAGCCAAATGATCAGTCCCTTGAGCATTTTTGTCTTTAGTAACATGAACTTCAATTATTTTTGCTCCCGCAGCAATAGATGCAAGTGGGATCAATTGGTCGCCATCATGTGAAGAATACCCTATTATGCAGTCGGTAATTTTTTGCAGCCTATTTATATAGGACAAGTTAACGTCATCTAATGGAGTAGGGTAAGTTGAATTACAATGTAAAAAACATCTATTCACATTAAGTTCTTCTAAAAGTTGATTAGTTCTAATAATTTCAGTTTCATTAGACATACCTGTACTTAGAAGCATAGGGAGATTTTCTTTAGAACAAGATTTGATTAATAAATCATTTGTTAAATCGCAAGAAGCAATTTTCAACGCATTTGGCTTATAAGTTAATAATCTTTCCAATGACTTTTTATCGAATGGAGTCCCAATAAAACCAAGATCCTTTTTCTTAATGTAATTAACAATTTTTTCCTCTTCATTATTTGTTAAATCTATTCTTTT
>MDSV01180295.1_pt1 | contig 14356 bp, 12 predicted proteins | sample 810851 | NCBI WGS metagenome assembly MDSV01 (sample SAMN05326640, study PRJNA326480) | marine metagenome | isolation source: seawater | place: Atlantic Ocean: North East | collected 2012 | reverse complement strand
CGATGGAAGGATGATTCGCGAGCGTTGACCGAGCGGCGCGCGGTGAAAGAGCGCTCCCGGCGCGGACCCGGGCGAGAGTGACGAGCGCGCGTACGATGGAGTGCACGCGGTGCGCGTGCAGAGCATGCGCTCGCAGTGGCGGCGAGTGAGCGCGTGAGACTGAGGGGACCGGCGCCCTCGCGCGTCCTCATCGCCGGGCGAGACGGCGAGGCGAGGAACCGCGAGGATGATTTGAGTAACAACGCGACTATCGAATCGAACGGAAGGACACGACGGAATCATCCCCCGAATTGATCGGGGCCGTAGCCTGATAGCGTTTTGATGGCGAGCGCGAGCTCTTCGGCGAAGAATGGATTATCGACGTCGCTCTGCGCGAATTGCTCCTCGGTCCATAGTTCGCGAAGCGCCTTGAGACCGACGTCGACGTCGATCAAGAGCAAGGAGGGATCGTACTCGACGAGCCGAGCGACGTCGACGCGCGGGAACGCGTCGCTCAGCGCTCGAAATCGAAGCTTAATCTCCGGAATGTCGCGCTGAAGAAAACGTTTGGCGTCGGCGCGCAAAATCAAGCCCACATCCGCGCCCGGAATCATGAGTTTAAGCGCGCTCAATCGACTGGCGATGACCGCGTTACTCGTCAATAGAATTTCTGGATAATTGTACGCCATCTTTGCCGCGTCGGCGGACGAGCACAGACAAATGGCCGCCACGCTCTCCAAACGCTCGCACAGAGACGCCAAATCGTCCTCCTTTATCATCTCCTCGAACGCCGCCGAGTCTTCCACCGTCTCACACGACACGAAACCTCGTTCAAAATCTTCCACCAAAGCCATCGTGTAATCCGTCGCCATCGCCGCGAACCCCTTCCTCGTCTCACGCGCGCCGTAATACTTTAACGCGGCGTCTCGCGCGTCCTCGCGTCCCCGCCGTCGCCTCGACCGCTTCGCCCGGCGAACCGTCTCCTCGATCGTCCTCGAGCCCATCCACCCCGGAACGCTCCCGTTCTGTCGCCGGTACGGAAGAGCGTCTAAAAAGTCCCCGTACGCCTCCGCCAGGGCGTCCAATCCCAATCGCTCGCGCGTCTTTCTCGCCCCGAAACTGATCTCCGACAGCCAGTTCAGCGTCGTCGCGATCCCGGGCTGAAACCCACCGCGCCCTCGCTCCGCCATGAGACTCGCGCGAATGGCGTCGTAATCGTCATCGAAATCCATCGGATCCTTGGCGTCCCGCGCGCGCGCGACGACGCGACCGACTCGCGTCGTTCCCACCGCGTTCCCGCGCGCCGACGGTTGCGACGGGCGACGGCTCTCCGCGCGCGCGCGCGCGACGTCAGACGCGCGCGCGAGAGCCGAGGACGACGTCGACGCGCGCGCACCGCTCGCGACGCGCGAGGACATGACGGGGGACGACGACGCGACGAGAGATGCCGACGAATGTGCGTCGTCATCGCCTCAGACGTCGTCGCGCGCGTCTCGATCGTCGACCGTTCGCGTCTCGAGACATGCGCGACGACGGCGATGGCGCGACGATGGCGCGCGAACGAATCGCTCGCGTCGCCTCGCACGTCGATCCGACGTCGAGAGACGCGCGCGTGCGCGCCATGCGCCTCGACGTGGATGCGCGCGCGCGAGGCGATGGCATCGCGCCCGTCGATGCGTCCGAGTGGATCGTCGTCGATCAGGCGCGGATCGACGCCTTTGCCTCGTGCACGCTCGACGAACAGTTCATTCACGCGCGCGATGCCCCGGGAGGGGCGATCGCGCACGGATTCTTAGCGCTCGCGCTCATCACGCGCGCGACGGCGACGGCGACGACGAAACCGTGGGCCCGTCGAGCCATCAATTACGGCCTCAATCGCGTCCGTTTCGTCTCCCCCGTGCGCGCGGGCGGAGAGATTCGCGCGAAGAAAATAGAGATAGTCACCTCCGAGGCGTTACCTCGAGACGCGGGCGCGCAGACGGAGTTTCTGGTGGAATTGGAGACGCGAGACGCGCGAGACGCGCCGGCTCGGCTCGCCCTCGTCGCGCGTTGGATCGTTCGACATTACGTCGAATGACCCCGCCTCGCCCTCGCGCGCACGTGTATGAATACCATCGCGCGTCCATCGCCTTCATCGCATCGCCACGAGCGCCCGTGATTCACATCACATCACATCGCCGCGCGCGCGCCTTCTTTTCGTGCCCACAAAGAAAAAGAGCCGTTTCGATTCTCTCACCTCTGGCGACCCGTCCGGAAACCCCGTCGCGGTCTCCCTCGCGTCCGACGCGCGCTTCGCGCGGTGGAAATTATTTTCGTCGCGCGCGGTCGAGCGCGTCGACGCGCGGGGACTCGCAGACGCGCGAACGGCCGCGAACGCGCGGGTCGGCACCCGGTGGTACGCCGCCCGTCGGTGCCGCCGCGCGCGGGGACGGGGGGCCATGCGCGCGCTCGACGAGGAAGAGGGCGCGCGGACGGCGTCGAGGGGTGAAACGACGTCGTCTCGAGGGTACGAGGGGATACTGCGCGCGGAACGAGCGGCGGCGAGGGAGCGAGGGCTGGAAATGCGTCGTCGGAATGCCCCCGCGGGAAACGGTCACCGAGGGAGAGACGACCTCGAGGGTGACGCGCGCGAAGAGCGATGGCGCGAGAGCGAGCGCGGGAGAGGGAGTTCGACGTTTGCGACGTTTGATGAACGTTTAGCGCGGACGCGAGCGCGCGCGGAGAGCGCGAGGGAGGACGCCGTGCGAATAGAGAGATGGCTGCGCGAACGCTCGGCGGCGGCGCCGAACGCGCCGGCGGCCATCGCGGAGGCGGATGAACGATTATTTATGGACGAGGACGCGCACGATGGGGCGCGACGGATGGAGGCGGTGTATCAGAGATCACCGACGAGGTCCGTGATACACAGGCCGATACCGAGTCGTCCGTTGAGCTCGAGCGTGGAGGGCACGGGGTGGACCAAGACGAGGACGAGCGGGACGACGTTTAGGGAATTCGGTACGGCACATTCGGTGCGCAGCGAAGAGAATAGTCGAAGCGCATTTCAATCTTTGAGTTTAGAACAACCGACGGGTAGATTGGGCGATGTCAGCGCGAGTGCGACCGGAATCGGTCGCGCGCAAGCCTCTTCTGAGGGAGGTGTGAGCACGCCGCCGAGGATTCAAAGGTCTCCGGCTCGACCGCCTCGCGTACATCCGCGCGTGCGAACGAGGAGCGAGGATTTCACAGCCATGTCGACTGCTCCGGTTCGAGTGTCGGCGGATTTGATGCGGAATTCCACGAGTTCACGGATGACGATGTTAGAATCCGTCGCACACGAGGCCGAAAACGAGCGCGCGATTCGCTTGTCCGAGGTATCCAAAGATTCCGCAGATGGTTTCGACACCTTTAGATAGTTTCTTCCGCGACAAGAAATCATGTATATATGTAATAACTTATGTATTAGTTTGATAACGACTTGGCGAAGCGCTGCATCTCTCGCACGAAACCGAACACTTTTTCCGCCGTCGTCTTTTCGACGGCTTCGCCGTCCTCGCCCTTGGGTCGAAGCGCGGCGGTGACGATGTCGTCGAGCTCTTCCCCCGCCGGACGCTGCGCGTACTCGTCGACGAGATTAAACCTCCCCAGCTCTTCCGGGTCTTCGAGGAATAGTTTCCACGCCCCCGGGTACGCCTTGAACAGGCTTCCGTTACACCAAGGAAGCGGCCGCAACGAATACGTCACCGTCATTTTACCCAAAAATCGCTCTCGCATCCGTCGCACGTTCAACCCCACTCCGGCGTCTCCACTCGCCAGTCTCGGGTTCAACAGCACCACCGGACACCCCAACTCGTTCGCTCGACCGGTCGTTCGCTGCACCTTCTCCAAAGATATCGGATCCGGCGCCGCGAACACCACCACGCCGTCGAAATCCTCATCCACCAAATTTCTATCGTCCACGCTCGCCACGTCGAACGTCGCGGCGTCACCCCATCTCGCTCGAAGCATCGCCGCCGCTCCCGCGTCGGGGTACACCGCTCGCACACGTCGTCCACCCTCGCTCAATCTCTGCGCGAACTCTCTCGAAATTTCCCAAACCTTGAGCTGATCGCCCGACTCGCTCATCACGTTGCCGCTGATCGGGTCCCAGAGCTCCGGGATGAGGAGCTCGACGATGCTCCCGGCGGTGCCTCGAGCGATGGCGTAGTTCGTCGCGCGCGCCGCCTTGCCGACGGCGTCGAAGAGATTATCCGGGAGCTCGTCGTCGTCGCGGGGACGGGAGACGGAGACGGAGACGCTCGGCGTCGCGGCGTCTTCATCGTCATCGTCGTCATCGCCCGATGTGGATAGACGGGAAAACTTCCCGGCGCGGACGATGGGCGTCGCGCGAGACGCGAGAGACGCGGGAGAGGGGCGAGAGAGACTGGCGGTCGGTCGCGCGCGCGCGTGGGCGAGAGCGGAGGGCGACATCGATCGACGGCGACGCGCGAAATGGGGCAAAGAGCGACACACGGTGGCGCTCTCGGGTGCGATGAGCGCCGCTTCGGGAACGGCGCCGACGGTGCTTCCGAGACCGACGCCGTTGAACGCGGCGCCGCTGGCGACGTTGGTCATCGTCGGCGCGGTGGTGGTGTTTTTCGTGGTGACGATGCCGAGCGAGACGATGGATTTCGCGCTCGTGTGTGCGAATCCTAGATTGGCGATTATGACGCCATTGGCGTCGTATTATCGCGTCTTCACGTCGACGTTTGCGCACGGATCGTTTCCCCACGTGTTATTCAATTGTTTAGCGTTCACTCCAATGGCGAGCGCGCTGGAACGGAGCGTGGGCACCATCAACTTTGCCTGGCTCTTCGTCGTCTTCGCGCACGTCGGCTACGCGATAGCGACGGCGTCGGCGTACGCGCTCCTTCTCGGGCTCGGATACACGAGAGGGTACCACTCGTGCGCGATCGGTATGTCTGGTGTGGTCTTCGCGCTCATCGTGTGCGAGACGAACGTGAATGACGTGGGAAGGAGGAGCGTGTTCGGGTTGTTTGAAGTGCCAAGCGCGTGGTACCCCACGGCGCTGTTACTCTTCATTCAGCTCTTGGTTCCGGGGGTGTCGTTTCTGGGTCACGCCGCGGGAATGGCGACGGGGTATCTGTACGTGGCTGGATACCTGAACTTTTTACTCTTGCGCGAAGCGCACGTGGAGATGATGGAGCAGTCGTTTGTGTGCGCGCCGATTCGCGCAGTGCCTTCTTTCGTCTCGTCCAACGCCGAGCGTGGATTGAGACCGAACAGGGACGCGAGCGCGAGTTCATTCCCTTGGTTAACGTCTTCCCGAACGTGGGAACTTCCATCGCGCGTCAGCGACGCGACGCGCGCGTTCACGGGACGTGGTCAAAAGCTCGGCGGCTCGGGTTCGACGACTGGAGAATTAGCCGCCATCGTGAAAGTCAACCAAAAGGATCTGAATACGCTAGTTGAGATGGGATTCTCGGAGCACGCTTCGAGGCGAGCGTTACAAGAGTGCGAGGGAGACGTAGCGCGGGCGACGCAGGTGCTCACAGACGCCGCGGCGAACAGCGATGACGAATTGTAGATGGAGACTTTGCAACGCGTGGCAAACGTGGGAATGGGAATGTATTTTTATGTGTATTCGTATTATTGAAAACTGTTTGTTGCCGTTCTGTAAGTATGAACAAGCGAAAATCTTTGATGGTCAGCGCCATCGAAGTGTCTTGAAGTACTATGACCCGTTCTGGCTCCGCACAACAGCGTCATCCTTTTTTTTCATTTTTTTATGCACGTGATTTGGTCATCACGCTAGTTTCTGATCCGCAGTCGGCTCGCGGCGAGCAAAATTGTGCTGCCCGCGGCGGCTGTGGACACCATGGTCGCGGTTGAGCGCGTCGACAAAAAGAAATACCGTCTCACACCCCCCAATGGCGCCCGCCTAGTGGTGCTACTATCGTTTCGTAACCGCAGGCCGCTGTGAAACACCAAGATTTGTGACGAAACGTCACGCAACTTGTGCTTCTGCGGCCCGCGGCTGGCTAAAAGAATGATTCCTCTCTTCACTTCTCACGCGAAGAGACTCGCCAAAGAATTCCCATACCGAATGTATCCTCACTCACCAAGATGAAGCGAAAACTTCGCGGTCACCGAACGCTTAGGCGCCTTCCTCGGTGGCAGCCTTCAACACAGCGACGGCTTCTTGAACCTTGGAAGAGAGCGCATCCGGGGACTCAATCAAGTGAAGAACTTCGGATTGGTCCATTTCGAGCAACATACCGGTGATCTTGGCAGCGTTGGTCGCGTCCTTACCCTCAACGAGCGGGTAGAGCGCTTCGCCAAGAATCATGCGTTGCTGATCCGGAGAGGCATTGGTAAGCTGAGAGGCGAGGACAGCCATCGGGTTCGCGGGGGCTTCCGGCATGGGCGGCATCGGGACGGCGTTGACAGCCGCCGCGCTGTAACCGCGCATGTTTTGTCGCGCACCACGGCCACCGTTCGGGCCGCCGCGGCCACCGCGGCCGCGTTGCGCGCCCGGCACGCCTTGGCGTTGTGGCATCGGCATACCGTAGCCCGGCATGCCCGGCATACCCGGTCGCGGGCCACCCGGCATCACCGGTTGGAAGCCGAAGCCCGGTTGCGGTTGCGGCGGCATCATACCCGGCGGCGCTTGGCCGTAGTACATCGGCACGCCCGGAACGCCCGGCGGCGGCATGTACGGCATACCGGCACCCGGCATACCGGCACCCGGCATGCGCTGAGCGAATTGCGCTTGGAGACGCATGCGGCGTTCTTCCTTGCGTTGCGCGAGAGCGACGTAGAGCGGCTTGGTACCGACCATCTTACCGTTCATTTCCGTGACGGCGCGGGTCGCCTCATCCGGAGAGGAAAAGGCGACGAAGGCGGAGCCTCGGGAAGAGCCAGAGGCATCGCGCATCACGCGGCAAGAGGTGATGGTACCGAACTCGTTGAACAATTCACGAAGTTTTTCATCATCGGTACCATCCTCGAGGTTCTTGATGTAGAGGTTGGCCCCAGCCATCTTCTCCATGCGCTCGCGGCGCTCGGCGTCGAACTTCGCCTTCAACTCAGCCTCGCGCTCAGCCTTCTTTTGCGCGCGGCAGACGACCCACGTCTTCTCATCTTCGGTGTAGCCATCGAGCTTTTCCACCGCAGCGGCGGCACCTTCCGGCGACTCGAAGCACACGAAGCCGAAGCCCTTCGACTTGCCTTCTTCGTCCTTCATGACGACGCAGCTCGTGACGGCGCCGTGCTCGGCAAACTTCTCGCGCAACTTTTCTTCGCTCAAGTTTTCGCTCAAGTTCTTGACGTAAACGTTGTTGAACTTGGCTTCACCAGTGTTGGAGCGTTCGGCGCGTCGTTGGAACGGACCAACGTAGACTTGCTTGCCGACCAATTCCATGCCGTTGACGTTGTCGATGGCCGCTTGCGCCGCCTCCGCCGTCTCAAACTGCACGAAACCATAACCCTTGGATTGGCCTTGGCCATCCATGGCAACCTTGGCGCTGGTGATTTGGCCGAATTGCGCGAACGTGTCCAAAAGCGCCTTGTTATCGATGCTCTTATCGAGGTTCTTGATGAACACGTTACCGACGCCGCTGCGTCGAACCGCCGGGTCGCGCTGCGAGTACAAGACGCGAATCGGCTTGCCGTTGATGACTTGAAAGTTGAGCACATCGATGGCGTGGGACGCGTCCGACGGCGATTGGAAGTTCACGTACGCGTATCCCAACGATCGACGGGTGATCAAATCGCGGCACACGCGAATGGACACCACCGGTCCGATGGAGGAAAACTTCTCGTACAATTGAGCCTCCGTCACGGAGGTTTCCAAGTCACCGACGTACAAAGACGACGTTCCCGCGCCCGGCTGTTGCGCCCCGGCGGCGGCGTTGGCGGCGTTGGCGGCGGTATTTTCACCTTGCGTTTGCGTCGCGTTCGCGGACGCATTCGCGGCGGGCGCCGGCGCGGCGGCGGCGGCGGACATCACGCGTGGAGATCGCGCGAAAGATGCGGCGCGAGCGAGATTTTCGCGCGCGGGAATTCCCTGAGTGCGTCGCGGATCGAGCGCGAGCGCGTGCGAGATGCGACGGTCGTAAAACGGATCGATTCGTTTTACGTCGCTTCGGCGTGCGTGCGTGGAGTCGATCCGAGCGCGCGCGCGTGCGTGTGACGCCTTCGCGTCGCGTCGACGACCGCTCGAGACGGACCGCCTCGCGCCGGGCGCGGCGCCGCCGCCACGACGGCCTGGGGAGGGGGGGTACACGACCGGTCACGACTCGTCGCGCGCACCACCACCACCCGGCCCCGCGCGCCGCGTGCACCCACCACGGCGGCGCGCGTCTCGCGCCTCGCGATCGGGGTTTCTGGGTGTGTTTCTATGGAGAAGCCCTAATGGTGTGTACGCAAAATGGGGGGCGATGATAAATAAAAATTCGGACGTATGGAATCAGCGCGCGACCGGCACCGCGACCGGCGCCGCGACCGGCACCGCGCGTCGCGCGTCGCGCGTCGCGCGTCCCTCGTCGCGCGTCCCTCTCGACGCGCGTCGCGGAGGATGGTGGACGCGTCGTCGGCGGTGACGTCGACGAGCGGCGGTGGAGGACGAGGCGGTGCGGGTGAGGAGAATGGGGCGTCGGTGGGGACGCGCGCGCGCGCGAGGAGGCGCCGCGCGTCGGTCGATTGCTCGTCGGAGAGAGAGGACATGCCCCCGCCGAGGTGGACGACGCGAGCGCGGAGGGGATCGTCTCGAGAGAAGGCGACGGTGCTGGACGAGGACGAGTACACGGCGCGGTTGGAGGCGATCATCGAACGGGATTATTTTCCAGACTTGAGGTCGAATCGGTTAAAGGCGGCGCTGTTGGAGGCGACGAGGGCGGGAGACGCGGCGGCGATGGCGGAGATACACGGTGAGATGGCGAGAGAGAGGATCGCGAGGGTGGGGTCGCGGGGAGGCGTCGTCGGGACGCCGAGCATCGGGGGGTCGGGGACGACGTCGGCGGCGGCGGGAGACGACGAGAGTTGGGAGACGGAGACGCCTCGGAGGAGAACGCGCGATGAGTTCGATCGCGACGAGGCGTACGACGAAGAGTGTGATCGAGAGGGAGGGGGGACGTCGTCGGCGTACGATCAAGATCGACACCTGAGCGTGGATGGATTTTTGGCGCAGTATACTTCCGAAGACAACGCGGCGTTTAGCGAAATCGTCGCGCGGACCGACGCGCGACGCGAACTGAAAAAGCGACACTTGGAGGCGATAACGGCTCCGCCATCGCGTCGATTAGCTTTAGCCGCCGAATTAAAGGCGTCTGATTCATCGGCGTTGGTACCTCACACGTCCGAGAGCGACACGTCTTCGGGTAAGGCGTTAACGACTGTCGGTCACGATAGCATCTACAACTCTCCGCAAGGATTGGCGTTATCGGTGAAAGAGCGTCAACAGATGGTTGTCGGGGAACCGAAGGAGACTGTCGCGAAAAACACGAGATTCGTGCCGCCGAAAGCACCGAATCTCGATGGGAAGGGTGGTAAGACTCCGCAAACGAAACAGTACGAACGCGTGCACACTCCAAACTTTACGCCAGGAGTCGACGCGAGCCCGCTGATGACGTGGGGTGAGATCGCGTCCACGCCTTTGCGATTAGAAGATACAGCGAGCGATCCGAGCGCAGGAAAGTTCACGTTGAAGCAGTCGAGCGTGAGAGAGAAAAAGTTACGTGAACTGACGTCGAAGAACTCGAGAGCGTCGGCGACTCCGACGCCAAGGACGAGGCGAGGAGCGCCCACGCCGAACGGTCTTTCGTCCGCGGCGAAATCGTTGCTTCGTCGAGTCACACCAGCGAGACGTGCGACCACACCGAGAGGAGATTTAGACGCGGCGCTGCGTAAATCGTACAGTGGACGAACACCGAAAGCGTCGTCGGTTCGACGTTCGACGGCACCCAAAGGCGAAGACGGCGGCGGCGGCCTACTTAGACTCGATTAGATTTAGCAACTCATCAGTGCACTATATCACTACATCGTGTAATTTATTCTAGCTAATTGATTTCGGTCCTAAAACCTTACACAAACTCATCCAAGGGGAAAGCCTGAGTGAGCAGTTGTGGAATGGACTCCGGGTTCTCGAAGCGTTCGCGCAACTCGACCTCTTGCGTCGGCACCAAGTGCAGTGAGTTACGCAAGTACGTCGGGTTGACGTCAATATCCCAACCATACGCCTCCTTGATTCTCTTCAAGGTTTGTACTTGACGAGGCGCCGTTGCCAAGTGCTCTTCGTACACCAAGTGTACGTACTGTCGGCGACGAGCGCGCATCTCGTTCATGAAGAATTCAATCCAATCGTGCCTTTCTTGGAAAGTTTGTTTGAACTTTTCAAAGTCAAACGCGACTGGCGTCGGCAATGGTTGATCCTTCGATTCAGGTTTCAACGGATCAGCGTATTTCATCCAAACTCCAGTGTCTTCGGCAGCCTTCAGGGAGGCGTACTGAGCGAGAATGTTTGCTCGCTCGAGGAAGAAAACACTCGCCTTCGGAAACTCGTCGAGAATCGTTCTAGCGATACGGCGCGTTGCTCTAGCACCCCCGATCGCATTGTTCCAACCGATTCTCGTCATGACGTAACGATAACCGTGCCTCGCTGCGCCGAGCAAGAGCTGATCGAGGAACGTACGCGGGTGGTTGACCAAGTTGTTGAAGACATCTTCGTCAACACCGAGCTGCAAAATTCTTGGCTTCATATCCTGTGTGACCCAGTCCATCTCTAACGCGCGTTCGGACCACAGATCACCGATATCCAAGAATCTATTATACAATGGAATATCAGAGTGGAAACCGGAACCATCTTCCCACACGACGGTATCTTCATCGGCGTCGAAGGCTTGACGAAGAAGCTCTGACATCAGCTGCGCGCCCGATCGAGCAGTGTTCGCAAGAATCACGAGCTGAGCGGAAACGTCGTCGGTGCCCAGCAAACTCATTCGACGGTTGACAAGCTTTTCCGTCATGGTGTCGACGTTATCTGCCTCTGACCAACGCACTTGATCAAGAACGAAATCGAAAATGAAAGATGAGGGATCGTGCACGTAGTTGAGCGTCCAGTCTACCAGACGTCTCGTCTTGGCTTCTGGATCACATCCAGTCCACGATTTCCCGAGCGTGAAGTGATCAAGGGCGGTCGCATCCGGATAGAGTTTCTTCACCTCTTTGCACGGAACCTTGATGCGCCAAATCTTCTCCGGGTCATTCTTGTCAACGACGAGCTTCGAGCCCCTCTTCGACACGCGGTCACCCACCAACACTTCGTGATCAACTTGTTCTAAGCACATATCACGCTCATCCTGACCACACAAGAGCGGATAAGCGGTGTCACGATCTAAAATCACAGCATTGTCGAAGTGCAACAACTTCAACGTCAGGTACATGGGTCCAGTCCACGCGTTCGCGATGCAGTGCTCGTCGAAAGGAATAGCGTCTAGGTACTCCTTGTTCGTGATGAGCGACGCAAATAACGCCGAATGCTTCTCCAACGCACCCATGAAACCAGCCGAGGCGAAGCGTTTATCTCCACCTGGATCTGCGACTAAAAACACCTCTTTACCGAGCGTGGCCGTGACAGAGAACAAATCCGTCGGGTCTCGCAAGAGCTCGATGTTCGTATCCATATACAACCCCCCGTGATGATACAAAATTTCGAACTTCATCAAGTCTCCAATCATGGAGAACACGTTTTGGTGCGATTTCAGGTTATACTTTAACGCACGTTTAATGGTGTGGTACGTGTAGGGAAAATTTTCCGCCGTAATGTCAGCGCTCCGCCACAGCTTGATCTTCCAACCCACCTTGTGGAGAATCTGCTTGTTCTGATTCAAGAAGGCTCGCTTCACGTTCGGTAGCTCTGAACCGAGCCAAATCGTGTGACCTACGGGCTTCACCTTCAAGTGATGCAACTGTTTACCAGTCGTAGCATCGGGATCGTTTCCATCCGTGCCGTCCTCGGGGATACTCTCCTGTCCTACCGAGGGCGACTTCGCCCCCAACTCTGCAAACCGCCGAATCTGCGCGTGCCTCTCACCCTCTCGGACGCACCCGAGCGCCACCGCGACAGCGACGGCGATGAGTGAGATCACTCCCACGAACCCTCTCACGGTGATGAACCCGTCTCTCTTCGACGTTCGCCTCGCGCTCCCGGACGCGCTCGCATCGCTCGATCGCGTCTCACCGAGCATCGCATCCGACGTCGACGCTCCCAACAGCGCCGCCCGCTCCGCCCCGGACGCGCTCATTCGAGAAAACGTCATCGAATCTCTCATTCGTGCGCAAACTCACCCCCCGCGCGCGCTCCCGACGACGCGTCTCTCCCTCGGAGACGACCAAATCGAAGGGTGTTACGGCGCGCGGTCGCCCACGGATTCGAACGCCGCTCTCGAACCTCCGAGCTCGTCGATCGCCGCTCGCGCGACGCCGCGATCGATTCCGACGCTCGCTCGAACGGCCCTCTCTCGTTCGCTCGCTTCCGTCGACGACGATGCGGTCGCCCGCGCGACTCGCGGTCTGGCGCGGACGCGCGCCGGCTCGACCGACGACTCGCCCGCGTTCACGACGGTTTGGGATCTCATGGCTTTCGTCGAGGCTACACTGCGACTCTGGACTCGCATTCAATCTTCAGGAAGACTAACTGACGACTATTCCCAATCGGAGACGAACGCGCCACGTGGCCGTTCGACTCGGCGCGAGACGACGACGCGCGAGCGTGCGCGAGAGGGGCGCTCGACGACGGCGCGAGAGAGAGCGCGAGGATGTCGGCGTGCGTCGGCGCGTGTTGCGGGACGTGTTTCGCGACGACGTGCGCGAATGCGTGCCGTGGGCGCGGTGATGCGTCGGAGAGGAACGATGACGCGACTCGAGACGTCGAGGGAGGCGGAGGTGCGAACGCGACGTCCGAGGGCGCGACGCGGGTGAATTGGCGCGCGCGATACGCGATGGGGTTCATCGCGATCGCGTTCGCGACGTGGGTGATGCGAGACGCGGGTGGGGCGTCGAAGATGGGAGACGCGTTCGGTTGGACGTGCGCGGACGAAGCGGCGACAGGAAGACGCTCGTGCAAACACGAGGTGGCGGTGCGCGTGGGATTGGGAAACGCGTTTTTCTTCGCGTTGATGTTCATCTGTACGTTTGGCGTCAGGGAGGATGAGCGAGCGAGCGTGCGGACGCGGTTGAATGACAGTTACTGGCTCGCGAAGACGTTGGCGTGGGTGGGACTGGTGTGCGCAGCATTCGCGGTGCCTCTGGACGACTACGGCGGTCTCGTGAACGCGAATAGATTCTTTGCGTCGATTTTCTTGCTCGTGCAGATCATCGTTTTGCTGGGATGGGTGTACGACCTGAACGACAAGCTCATGAAAAGGATGGAAGACGAGTCCTCTTCGACTTCATCCTCTTCGAGCCTGGCGATGTTGCTCGCGAGCGCGTTGGTCTCTTACGGTGGAGCGTTCACCTTGCTGGGCTTTATGTACAAATACTGGGCACCATCTTCCGGATGTTCGAGAAACATAGCACTCATCACGTGCATGTTTATTTTTTGCGTGATTTTCACAGTCATTTCTTTACACGGAAGAGTCAATGGTGGACTCTTCACGTCTGGTTGCATGACTCTGTATTGTTTTTACGCACTAGCGTCGGCGCTCGCATCTGAGCCTAAAAATTACACCTGTGCTCCTTCTACTTCTGGAGATTTAGATTCCGTGCTCGCCGTGATAAGTTTCTTCTTCGGTTTGTGCGCGCTAGGCGTCACCGTGCAAAGCAGCTCGTCCACCAGCGCATTCGCGGGCGACTTCAACACTGAAGATCCAACGTCTAGATACACTGTTTCATTCTTCCATTTTGTCTTCTTCACTGCAAGCTCGTACTGTGCGATGCTTTTCGTCGACTGGACGAACGGTAAGAACCCGCACGGTGCTGGTTGGGAGAGCGCGTGGGCAAAAGTCTCGTGTGCCTATTTTAGCGCTTTCCTCTACACGTGGGCACTCATCGCTCCCTTGGTGCTCCGCAATCGCGACTTTTAGATCATGAAATACTTTCGTGTAATTTACAATCCTAAAGATGCGCTCTGCGTTTGGGTTTACGCAACTACTTGAACCTCCATTTGCTGGGGCGCCGTGTCCGCGTGCGCGTGAGAGCTCTTCTTTGATAACACACGCTGAAACGTCTCACGCAATGATTTCTTGTGGACTGGCTCGCTAAACTGCCGAGCAGAATCGGCCACGCTGACAGGGGCCTTTGAACTCTTCTTCCTTGACAACACGCGCTGAAACCTCTCACGCAATGATTTCTTGTGGACTGGCTCGCTAAACTGCCGAGCAGAATCGGCCACGCTGACAGG
>MDSV01019063.1_pt1 | contig 14357 bp, 11 predicted proteins | sample 810851 | NCBI WGS metagenome assembly MDSV01 (sample SAMN05326640, study PRJNA326480) | marine metagenome | isolation source: seawater | place: Atlantic Ocean: North East | collected 2012 | reverse complement strand
CAAAGTTTATTATTATTATCATTAATAATAATTCCATTTATAAGCTCTTTATTTGAAAGATTTGAAAGAAAAATATCCCTTTTAAATGTGTCTTTTAACTCATCGTACTTAAAAAATCCTCCGCTGTAATTGTAATAAATTTCATTTCCAAATTTTGCTAAACTTGCATTTCCCCCTATAGTGACGCTGGAATCTATTACTACTTTTTTTAAATTGTAATAATCTGAACTCAAAGAAAGTTTGTAAACTCCTCGATACCCATGGCTTACAATAATTTTTCCATTTTTTGAGATTTCAAACAATCTAGAGGATATGTCAAAACCCTTAATTTTATTTCTAACAACCCATTGATTATTATTTTTAATTAATACATTAATTCCTAGATAACCCCCTTCTAAAATTAGTTTAGAGGATTCCGAAACTTTTCTAAAAGTCCAACTTCCCGATGTATTTTGAATTTTAGAAGCTAAACCTTCTTCAATAACAAAGGTCCCATTATTATGACCACAAAATAAAGTATCGTTTATTAATGTTAAACTCCAAACTTGCCCTCTAGTGTTGGATATTAATTTAAATGTAGATTCTAAGGGTTTTTTATAAAAAAGACCTTGATTAGTTCCTATATAAAGAATTCCTTTATGAAGCTTTGAGGCATAAACAGTTCCTAAGACACCATCATTATCATTATATATTTTAAATGGTGATTTATTATTTATTAATGAAATTCCATTATCTAAACCTAGCCATAAATTACTCTGGGAATCCTCATATAGAGATAGAATGGTATTGTTAATAATACCTTGAGATTTATCAATCGTTTTTAGTAAATTTCCGTTTTCATCAAATAACATTAAACCTTTTCCAACTGTTCCAACGGCAAAACCTCCTTCTTTTAGGCGAATTGTCTTAAAAACTGAGGTGCCACTAACTAAAGGGTTAGAAGCTAAAGAATACAGAGCAATTAAATTTCCATTAGGTAATAATTCTAAAAATTCTAACTTGTCAGTAACAATCAATATATTATTACCTTTTTTAAAAACATTTAGAATACGAGGATACTGATTTCTATTTCTAAGTCTAGAATCATCTGAAACCAGCATTTCCTGACCATTCTCAATTGTATAAAGACCTGAATCCAAAGTATAATATATTCTTTTCTCTACTATAAATGAATTAAATATGTTTTTAGATGGATTAAAAATTTTTATCTGTTGACTACCTTCATTATACATGATTAAACGAGAAAGGGATTGGAAAATCAACCAATCATCATAATATAAAATATTCCAAAACTCCTCATCACTTCCGACACTTATTTGGTTTTCGTTAACTAGAGAGACATAGTTATAGTTGCCACTTATGTTTTTTTCCCAATAACCAAAATCTTCATACAAACCGGCATAAACTCTATTTTTTACAGCCTTCACAGATCTGACTATAGAGCCGTTTGGAGAATTATAATTAGTCCAACGTGTGCCATTATATTTTAAAAGGCCATCATTATTTGCAAAGAAAATATCATTTGCATCAGACTGAGTAATAGACCAATTTTGATTTGCAGCACCGTACTGATCAGGAGAATAAGATTGTATAGGTGGAAGTAGCTGTGAATGAACAGTGAAAGTAATAAAAAAAATAAAAAAGTATCTTTTCAAAAGCCCTGAAAACAAGTATGTTAAACTATTTTATAAGTAAATTAATTCAAATTTAAAATTAATTTTTGAATTATATACTATTTAATATGTATAGTAGAAAAAGAGATCCTTAACATCTATTTTTACCAAAGTAAAGCATAAAGAAAGGCAGTTATTATACAAATAACCATTGCAGCAATATTAAATGTAGTGGATGTTTCAAATAGCTTTTTACTAAGAACAATCCCTTTAGGATTGTCTTTGTTTCCTTCAAGATAACTTATGGCGAAAATTATAAAAATAGTTACCAAACAAGTTATTCCCATTTGATTCATAAATGGAGTTTGAGCTAAAAACCAAGTTGAAGGAACAACTTTAAAATACATGGCAACAGGCACAGATGATATAACCCCCCAAATAGCAGCATTATTTGTTGCTTTTTTATAAAATAATCCCATTAAAAAAACAGCTAAAATACCTGGACTAACAATTCCTGTATATTCCTGTATAAACTGAAAAACCTCTCCTAAACTACCCAATTGTGGAGCTATTATCATAGCAATTATTAAAGAAACTAAAGCTGTTATTCTACCTACTCTAACAGTAGAGGTGTCTGATGCATTTGTATTTATAAAAGATTTATATATATCCATTGTAAAAATTGTAGAAGTTGAATTTAGCATAGATGCCAAAGAGGAAACTATTGCAGCAGCTAAAGCAGCTAAAATAAGTCCCAAAAATCCTGATGGAATAAAGTTTTTGATTAACCAAGGTGCTGCATTATCATTTGCTATCATACCACTTTCTGTAATAAAACTTTGGTCTATAGTATTGGGGTTAAAAACCCCAGCATCCATGTTCATTACGTAGGCAACAATTCCTGGAACTACAACAATTACTGGCATTAAGAGTTTAAGAAAGGCTGCAAATGCAATTCCTTTTTGTCCTTCTCTTAAGTTTTTAGCAGCTAGCGTTCGTTGTATTATATATTGATTGAAACCCCAATAATAAAGGTTTGCAACCCACATTCCTCCAACTAAAACAGCAATTCCTGGTAAGTTTTTCCACGTATCTTCTCCGTTAGTATTGATAATTTCCCCCTTTGAAACTATCATAGTAAATCTTTCTGGAACAGTATTGTATACATAAACCATTCCATCAACAAAACTTCCAGAATCTGTAACATTGGATAACGCAAAATAAGTCATCATTAAACCTCCAAAAATTAAAAGAACCACTTGAATAACATCTGTCCATGCTACAGCTGCTAGACCTCCCCAAAGAGAATATGCTGCTGCAAATAAACCTAGTCCTACAATACTTCCAAAAAGTAAACTTCCATCTCCAGTACCAATAACTATATCTAGTGCTTTGGCTCCTAAAAATAAAACGGTTGTTAGATTTACAAATACAAATAATGCAATCCAAAATATAGCTAAAATGGTTTTTAAGTTTCTACTAAATCTTTTTTCTATAAACTCTGGAATAGTATAAAGTCCTTTTTCAATAAATATTGGTAAAAAATACTTTCCCACTATTAATAAGGTTATTGCGGCCATCCATTCATAGGATGCTATCGCTAATCCTGCAGCAAAACCAGAACCATTCATAGCAACAAATTGTTCAGCAGAAATATTTGCCGCAATTAACGAAGCTCCAATAGCCCACCAAGGAAGTGATTTTCCAGCCAAAAAATAATCTTCAGCACTTTTAGCTTTACCATCTTTTTCTCTAGAAACATAAAGTCCTATAAAAAGAATTATTAAACAATAGGAAATAAAAACAATAATATCTAAAGTGGATAAGTTCATAGCAAAATTTTATACAATTATAAGCAAATGAAATTAAAAAACTATCATTTAGATTAATTCTAAATATTTAAAATATTATGTTTGATTATATGAAAAATAAAAGAAGAGAATTTCTTACAAATGTTTGTCCTTCAGTTGCTTTAGCCTTTATGGGAGTTACTATGTTAGAAGCCTGTTCCTCTGGAGGGGATGAAACTGATTTAGGAAATAATGGCAATTCTGGAGGAAATAATAATAACGGATATACCGTTAGTGGAAATACTGTAGTTATTGATTTGTCTCATTCTGCATTTTCAACTCTAGAAAGTAATGGATGGATGAATTTTACAGCACAAGGAATGCTTCTTTTAAAAATTAATTCGTCGACTTACAGAGCCTTTACTAATAGTTGCCCTCATCAGGGCGTAAGAAATGCTTGGTCATACAATTCCTCACAGGATAGATTTAAATGTGGTTCTCATAATAATAGTTATCCAACAGATTGCGCAACTGGGGGGACTGCTGGTGGTGCGCTGAAGTGTTTTACTTCTTCTGTTTCAGGAGGAAAATTGACAGTAACTACTTAGTAGCCCTGCTAGGAATCGAACCTAGATCTAAAGTTTAGGAAACTTCTATTCTATCCGTTGAACTACAGGGCTAAAATATTAATCATTCCAAAAAACAAGAACTGAATAATTAATAAATGAAAAGAAAAAGTTCTTTCTTTTTTATCAATTCCATATTGAAAAAGTATTTGAACGGGTATTCCAATTATAAACCAAGCAATATAATTTTGAATTGGGGCTTTTAAAGAAGAAAAAACCCAAAAACCCATTTCAGGCGCAACGGGTTCGATTAAGATATCTAGCACAACCATTAAAATAGCTCCAAAAATAATTGCTTTAATTTTACTTTTATTAAATAAATAAGAGGAGAATGAACCCGTTATAAAAGTTAAAAGAATCCACTGAATTCCAATGAGAATTGGGACTCCTAGAACTTTAAGTCCTAGATTGTCCAAATACTCATATTCTCCAAAGATAATCCCAAAATTAACCCCAAGAATTTCGGCAATCATTCCAATTAGAAATATTGACAAAGCACTTAATATATTTTTATTATTTAATTCATTTTGAGTTACAAACAATAAAAAAAAGGAGAGAAATAGGTTCACTGGTGTAAAAGCAATAAACCAATCTTTATTTCCATATATAATCCCAATCAGTCCACATATATGAAAAACCCAAATAATAAATATTGAAACCTTAACAGTGGAGTTTTTAGGAAACAAGATATTCATAAGTTATTTTATTAAATTAGAAACAATTTTAGCAGAAAGCAAACTAAGTGGTATTCCCCCTCCAGGATGAACACTTCCTCCACAAAAATATAGATTTAAAATATTATTTGAAAAGTTTGGATGTCTTAAAAAAGCAGCCATTTTGTTATTACTGGAAGCCCCATATAAAGAACCCAAATATGACTGAGTCTTAGATTCAATATCCTTTGGGGTATAAATTCTTTCTTTTTCTATAAAAGATTCTATGTCTGTGTTTAAAATATTATTTATTTTTTTAATAACATTTTTTCTAACGGAATTAATAATATGACTCCAGTCTTGAGTTTCATTATTAGGAGAATTAATCATAACAAACCAATTTTCACAATTTTTGGGGGCATCAGAGGGAATATCTTTGGAAGTAATATTTATATATACTGTAGGGTCGTTACAAATTTCTTTTTTATTAAAAATTGAGTCAAACTCCTTTTTATAATTATCTGAGAAAAAAATATTATGTAAATCTAAAGATGGAAATTCTTTTTTAATTCCCCAATAAAAAATAACTGCCGAGCTAGATCTTTCTTGATTCAAAACAATGTTTGGTTTTTTTTGTCCTTGTAAAAGTTTATTATAGGTTGGAACTATGTCCATATTAGAAATGACATAATCAGAAAAATATTGTTTGTTGTTTGTTTGAATCCCTATCGCTATTTTATTTTCAACTAAAATTTGTGAAACATTTTCATTGAATTTAAAAACAACTCCTTTTCTTTTTGCTAGCTTAAAAAGAGAATTTGTTATATCTACCATTCCTTTTTCAACTAAATAGGTCCCATGTTCTTGTTCTAAATGCTGAATAAGTGTCATCATTCCTGGTGTTTTATAAGGGGATGAACCATTATAAGTAGCGAATCTATTATATAGTTGAATTAAATGAGGCTCTATTAATTCTTTTTCGTTTACCGCATTTAAGTTTTTTCCTATTTGAAAAAGATTTAGATTAACAATCGCTTTTAATGTGTCTATATTTAAAAATGTACTTAATTTATGCAAAGACTTTTCTAGAAATATTGTTTTGGTCAAGTTGTATTTCTTTTCAGCTTTTTTTAAATATTTTAATAGCCTAGATGTAGGAACCCCTAATTTTTTTTCAACCTCGTTAGCGAACTTATTTTTATCGGAATAAGCAGAAAGTCTTGTTCCATCTTCCCAGAAATAATTACATGAAATATCTTTTTTTTTATAAGTAAAATGTTCTTTAGAGTTTTCCCCAAATAAATCAAATAATTCATCGACAAAATTAGGCATTGTGAACAACGAAGGACCGGCATCAAATCTATAATCTCCTAAATTAAAACTGGCTATCTTTCCCCCTGGATACGAATTAGATTCAAAAACCTCTACATTATAGCCTTTAGATCTCAATCTAATACTTGATGCAATTCCAGAAATTCCAGCTCCAATAATTATAGCTTTTTTCAATCTTTAAAACTTGTAATGTTAGTCCGTAAAACTTCAAACCTGGCAAAAAGATCCTCTTTATACCATTTTCTTTTTTTTGTTTTTTTTACAATTTTTGAATGAGCACCTTTTCCATATGCAAATTCTTTAACAGAATCTAAATTATCCCAGACACTAAATGTTGCTTGTTGTATAAAAGGCCACTCTCCAATTCCCTTAAACCATTCGACACCTTTTGCATTTTGCATTGCTAGAGATGCCTGAGGAACTGATTTCCAAAACTCAAATAATCTATTTTTATTTAATGTTGCTCTAGTAATTATTCCTATTTTATTTTTTTTATTTATATCTCCTTCACTGACATGAAAAGGATTTATTCCGTCCCATAAACCATGGCTTTTAATAGTTTTTAAGAAAAAATCTTCTCTTGAAAATGCTTTTTTAGAAATTACTTTTGAGTGATCACTCTCTTCAATAAATGTAGTGGCAAATGATTCCTTTTCCCATACACAAAGTATAGCATAGGTACTAAAATCGGGGTACAAACTAAAGCCTTTTCCAGATCCAGTTCCTAAAAGTTTAAAAAAAGATAAACCAGGTGTTTTATTTAAAGTATCAAAAGCAAGGCTCATTTGAGTAAAAGCCCAAAATTTGTTTGTTTTATATTTAAAAAATGAAATAGTAATCAAAACTAATTGATTACAAATCTATGTAATAATTGAGGTGGTTTTTTATCAGAAATTCTTATGGTTCATAGTTAAATACTTTTGATTATGAATTTAAAATATTTAATAATTCTCTCTTCAACTTTTCAGAAGCAAATGATGCTTTAATTGCACTGATATTACAATTTAAAAAATGATTGTCATTCCAATTAAAATGCTCAGACAGTAAAGCATATTCTTTATTTAAATTAGTGTCTGAAATAGTCCTTCCATCAGAATTAATACTGATAGAAAGTTCTTTTTTATAAAGCTCATCAACCGAATGACTTAAATAGTCTTTATAAACTTTAGTTACAATATTACTTGTTGGACAGATTTCTAAATGAATATTTTGTTTTTTTATTCTATCAATTAAAATAGGATCTTCAATACTTCTAACACCGTGTCCTATTCTTTTTGGCATTAGTTTATCTAAAGTTTCTAATACACTTTCAGCCCCTAAAGCTTCTCCAGCGTGAGCTGTACAAGAAATATTATTTTTTTTTGCAAATTCAAATGCTTTAATGTGGTTTTCTAATGTAAAGCCAGCTTCATCGGCTGCTATGTCAAATCCAATAACATTACTATCTTTAAAATCATTAACTAATTTCACTGTTTCCATAGCTTGATCTTCCCTAAAATGTCTTAACGTACATAAAATCAAACCTACTTTAATACCTGTTTTTTTTGATTCTTCTTTAGATATTTTGCTAACAATTTTGACTACTTCATAAGAAGACAATCCTTTATCAAGATGAAGTAAAGGAGCAAATCTAATCTCTGCGTATATGACGTTATCTTTTTTTAATTGGCTGAAAAGATCTGAAGTCACTAGCTCGAGTTCTTTTTTTGTTTGCATTAAATCAACTGCTCTATCAGCACATTTAATATAATCTTTTAAACAACTACACTTAGTTCCTATGAATTCATTAGTATACTGATCTTTTGTGATTTTTGGATCAATTTTTTTTACCACGTCATAACTTAAGGAGCAGTCTAAGTGTATATGTAATTCGACTTTTTTATTTTTATCAAAGCCCATGTTTAATTTATATAATAAAGCACATGATTTGAAGGGCTATTGCCGCATTTATAAACGTGATATAAATTTCCATTATTATCGTCTCTAATGTCTTTATAAAAATCCTCTTCAATTAATGCATTAACAAATGACGGAGTTGTATTACTATGCCCTACAATTAAAACTGTCTTGCCTACATTTTGTGTGATAAAATTTTCATAAAACTCTTTCGAAGGGACATAAGTAATAATTTTCAAATCATTACTTTTCGAAATAGGGCTGGCTGTTTCTAAAGTTCTAAAAAGGTTTGTAGAGATAATTTTATCAAACTTTACATGTTTCAAAATATCTTTCCACTTATTTGCTCTTAAAAGTCCCTTAGCATTTAAATGAGGATTTTTATTCTTAGAGTTATCTCTAACTTTTTCTGCATGTCTTATTAAATAAAGAGAAGTACATTCCTCCGTCTGAGAAAAAGAAAAAAACCCGCATAAAATAAATAAAATATAAAGATTACTTTTTATCATTTGAACTTTTTAATGAAGATGGGAACTCAAATAATTGAAGTTGAAAAGTATTTAATGAGGCTAATAAGTGATCAAATATGTCTGACATAATATGTTCATAATCTTTCCATTCTTTATTTTTACTAAAAGCATAAATTTCTAATGGAACCCCATTGGGAGTTGGAGACAACTGCCTACACATTACTGTCATTTCGGAATTAATATAATCTGCATTATCTAAATATATTTCTATGTAATTCCTAAAAAGTCCAAGATTAGTTAAATTCCTTCCGTTTACTAAGACGGTTTTGTCTATATCTAAATTTGAATTGTGGACATCTATTTCTGTTTGTTTAATATCAATAAAATTTTCAAGTAATTTTATTTTCTTAAAATCTAATAACTCCTCACCGCTCATAAATTTAATTGAAGAACCTTTAATTAAAAGTGATCTTTTAATTCTTCTCCCATTTGACTCGCTCATTCCCCTCCAATTTGTAAAAGAGTCAGAAATAAGTTTATAAGTAGGTATGGTTGTAATTGTCTTATCAAAATTTTGAATTTTTACAGAATTCAAATTTATTTCTATTACATCTCCATCTGCACCATATTGCTTCATTGTAATCCAGTCGCCTATCCTAATTAAATCATTAGTACTTAATTGAATACTTGCTACAAAACCTAGAATGGTATCTTTAAATATCAAAAGAATAACGGCGGAAAGAGCACCCATAGCTGTTAAAAAAGTAGTAATTTCTTTACCAGTTATAATTGAAAAAATATTTAGAATAGCTACAAACCAAATTAAAATCAAAATAACCTGAATAAAACTTTCTATAGGCTTGTCTTTTAAAGAATCTACCGTTTTTAAAAAAGACTTAAAAGCTCTTAAAAAACTTCTTACAATCCACACCACCAATAAAACAACATATATTTCTAGAGCTAAAAAAGCATAGCCTATTACTACTTGGAAATCAAAAAACCAAAAGGGAATAACCCAATAAATAAAGAACACTGGAGCTAATTTAGAAATATAAATAGGTGTTTTATTCTCAACTAAATAATCATCAAAATTAGTTTTGGTATTTTGAGATAGACTTTTAAAAAACCGGGATATAATTTTTTTTGAAAAAAAATTAAGAATACTGACTATTAAAAAAATAATCAATGTTAAAAACAATAAATTTAAAATTTCAGAATAAAATGAAGATAATTTCAGGCTGATTAAAAAATCATAAAATAATCTGTAAAATCTAATTATATAAACCATAATTTCTTTTTCTTAATAGTTATTAAAATAATTCTTCTTGAGAGTTAGATTTTTTTTTACCCAAATGATCATACGCCAATTTTGTCACCTCTCTTCCTCTTGGTGTTCTTACGATAAATCCTTGTTGTATTAAAAATGGTTCATAAACTTCTTCCAAAGTCTCTGAACTCTCAGAAACAGCAGTGGATAAAGTACTTATTCCAACTGGACCACCCTTAAACTTATCTATTAGTGTGGTTAAAATTTTATTATCCATTTCATCAAGACCATGCTTATCTACATTAAGAGACTTTAATGCAAATTTTGTAATCTCTATATCTATATCACCATTTCCTTTAATTTGAGCAAAATCTCTTACCCTTCTCAATAAAGAATTAGAAATTCTAGGGGTTCCCCTACTTCTACCGGCAATCTCAATTGCTGCTTTATTATCAATTTTAATTTCTAATATATCTGAACTTCTTTCAACTATTGACGATAGAAGATCTGTTTTATAATATTCAAGTCTGCTATTAATACCAAATCTAGCCCTCATGGGAGCTGTTAAAAGTCCTGATCTAGTTGTAGCGCCAATTAAAGTAAAAGGATTTAAATTAATTTGAACAGTCCTTGCATTTGGACCAGATTCAATCATAATATCAATTTTATAATCTTCCATAGCTGAATACAAATACTCCTCAACAATTGGACTTAGTCTATGTATTTCATCAATAAAAAGTACATCTCTTGGTTCAAGATTAGTTAACAGACCTGCTAAATCTCCTGGCTTATCTAAGACTGGACCTGATGTAACCTTAAGGTTTACCCCTAATTCATTTGCAACAATGTGTGCTAAAGTAGTTTTTCCAAGTCCTGGTGGACCATGAAATAATGTGTGATCCAATGCATCTACCCTTTGGTTACAAGCTTCAACAAAAACCCTTAAGTTATTTAAAATTTGATTTTGTCCCGCAAAGTCATCAAAGGTTAATGGTCTTAAAGCTTTATCAATTTCTAATTCTTCATTTGTAAAATTGGAATCAGAAGGATCTAAATTTTCATTCATTAAATCAAAGATAAGTAAAAAGCAAATCCTTATTTAAATTAAAATTATTTCAAGCTAGTGTTCGGTAATTTCTTCTTCAGGTCCAATTGGAACAGTCTGTAAAACAAAGTCTTCTTTTTGTCCAGGTTTACTATAATCGTATGCCCATCTATGAACATGTGGAATTTCTCCAGGCCAGTTTCCATGCAAGTGTTCAACAGGTGCTGTCCATTCTAATGTATTAGACCTCCAAGGGTTTTGTTCAGCAACTTTACCAAAAAACATACTATAAATAAAATTATATAAAAATACTAATTGAGCAGCTCCTGCTAACAAGGCAAAAAGTGTAATTATGACATTAATATCAGCTAAATCGTCAAAATATGGAAAAGCAGTATTGGTATAATATCTTCTAGGTAAACCTGCCATTCCTATAAAATGCATTGGAAAAAATACCCCATATGCTGAGATAGCTGTTACCCAAAAGTGTATGTATCCTAAATTTTTATTCATCATTCTTCCAAATAGTTTAGGGAACCAATGATATACACCAGCAAACAAACCATAAAGAGCAGAAATTCCCATAACTAAGTGAAAATGTGCCACGACAAAATAAGTGTCATGAATATTAATATCTAGAGTACTATCTCCTAAAATAATTCCTGTTAAACCTCCTGTAATAAAAGTAGATACCAATCCTATTGAAAAAAGCATACCTGGATTAAATTGAAGGTTACCTTTCCAAAGAGTGGTAATATAATTAAATGCCTTTACAGCAGATGGAATTGCAATTAAAAGAGTTGTGAAAGTAAATACTGATCCCAGGAAAGGGTTCATTCCTGATATAAACATGTGGTGACCCCATACCACTGTAGATAAAAATGCTATAGCCAAAATTGATGCAACCATTGCTCTGTAACCAAAAATTGGCTTTCTAGAACTTGTAGCTATAATTTCAGATGTAATTCCTAAAGCAGGTAACAAAACTATATACACTTCAGGATGGCCTAAAAACCAAAATAAATGCTCAAATAAAACTGGAGATCCTCCCTGATAATGTAACACCTCTCCCTGAACAAAAATATCAGAAAGGAAAAAAGAGGTTCCAAAAGATCTATCCATTATTAATAACAATGCAGCTGATAATAAAACTGGGAATGATATTACCCCAATTATAGCTGTTACAAAAAATGCCCAAATAGTCAATGGCATTCTAAATAGTGACATCCCTTTAGTTCGTAAATTAATAACTGTTACTATATAATTTAAAGATCCTAGTAGCGAGGAAGCAACAAAAATAGCCATAGAAATTAACCATAAAGTCATTCCCATACCTGATCCAGACTGTGCTTGAGGAAGGGCGCTTAAGGGTGGGTAAATTGTCCAACCTGCAGCTGCAGGACCAGCTTCAACAAATAAGGAGGCTAACATAATTGTGCTAGAAAGAAAAAACAACCAAAATGAAACCATATTTAGAAATCCAGAAGCCATATCTCTTGCTCCTATTTGTAGAGGAATTAATAAATTACTAAAAGTTCCGCTTAGTCCAGCTGTTAATACAAAAAATACCATAATTGTTCCGTGTATTGTAACTAATGCTAAGTATATATTAGGATCCATAACTCCTTCAGGCGCCCATTTTCCTAAAAAAATATCAAAAACAGCAAAAGATTCTTCAGGCCAAGCTAATTGTAATCTAAATAATAGTGATAAGGCAATGCCAATAAAACCCATAAATAGAACTCCAGTTATGAGATACTGTTTAGCAATCATTTTATGATCTTGACTAAAAATATACTTAGTAATAAAAGTTTCTTTGTGATGGTGATCTTGTTGAAAATCGCTACTATCATTTTTATTGTCAAGCAAATCAACGAATTCAGTTGACTCCATTTTTACTCTTATTCTAGGATTATTATTTTTTTTACCTTCCATTTTAATATTCTTTAAACCTATTATTGCATAATCGATGAAAACGCTTCTTTTGATGATAACCATTTATTGTAATCTTTCTCCGACTCAACAACAATTTTCATTTGCATATTATAATGCGAAGTTCCACAAATTTTTGCACAAAGCAATAAATAATCAAATTGATATGGTTCGAGACTCTCTTCTCCTTTAGCTATCAACTTTTGGCTATTTTCATATCTAATTTTATTTATTCTATCCACTTTAGCAACTACATCTGCATTCATTCTCATTTCTGCAGTAGTCTTTGTTGGTGTAAATGAAAATTCTGTTATCATTCCAGGCACACAATTCATTTGAGCTCTGAAATGAGGCATATAAGCCGAATGTAAAACATCTTGAGATCTCATTTTAAAAATTATTTTTTTATTAACTGGAATATGAAACTCTTGAGTAACAACAATATCATCCCACCCGTTTGGATCAGAGGAATCTATTCCCACAGAGTTTCTTCCGTCATAATCGTTTAAAAACCTAACATTTGCATCACCAAGAACATTATCTTGTCCTCCGTATCTAGCTTTCCAATTCCATTGTTGAGCATAAAGTTCAATTACAATAGCATCTTCATCATCCTCATTAAAATTCATAATATTTGACCAGGTAATCATTCCGTAAATAATTAAAATAAAAAACACAATTGCAGGGATTACTGTCCAAACCAATTCTAAATTATTATCATGAGTAAAGAAAAAAGCTTTCCTGTTATTAATTCCCCTATACTTAAATGCAAAATAATGTAAAAGTGCTTGAGTAAGGGTCTGAGCAATTAATATAATAGCAAATGAAATCCATAGAAGTCTATCATATGAAACACCATGCTCAGAGGCTGCTTCGGGTAAAAGGACTTTAGAATAGGCCCAAAAACAGTAGATAGTTACGACATAAATAAATACAAGAAAAGCAAACATTAACTTGCCTTGTATATCGTTATCTTTTTCAGTAGCTATTTGAGAATCATCTCTTTTATTACCTAAATTATTTTGAATTAATTGATAAATGTTATTGATCTGCCAAATAGCAATTCCCATTAAAAGTAATACAGCACCTGTTAACAATCCTATCATCTCAAATATTTAATAAACAAACTTTTCACTTTCTTTAAACAGAGGATCTCCACTAGGTTCTAAAGAAACTTTAGAAATTGTACTAAAAACAACATAGATGAATAACCCAGCAAAAAACATTATTCCTCCAATTTCTGGTATTCCAATATACCATTGATCACCAACAGTAGCAGGCATTATCATGTTGTAAAAGTCCAAATAATGGCCAAATAAAATAACTATACCTGTCATAACAATAAGCCAATTAATTCTCTTGTAATCACTATTCATTAGAACAAAAAATGGAAAAATTAAGTTGGTAACTAACATGCCCCAAAAAGGTAAAGGATAATCTTCTATTCTTGTGATAAAATACGTTACTTCTTCTGGGATATTTGCATACCATATTAGCATAAATTGAGAAAACCAAAGATAGGCCCAAAACACACTTACTCCAAACATAAATTTAGCTAAATCATGCATATGATTATTATTCACTTTTTCTAAATATCCTTTAGATTTTAAATAGATTGTCACAAGGGCAATAGTAGTTATTCCAGAAACAAACATACTTGCAAAAACATACCAACCAAAAAGAGTACTAAACCAGTGAGGGTCAACTGACATAATCCAATCCCATGACATCAT
>MDSV01064442.1_pt1 | contig 14358 bp, 12 predicted proteins | sample 810851 | NCBI WGS metagenome assembly MDSV01 (sample SAMN05326640, study PRJNA326480) | marine metagenome | isolation source: seawater | place: Atlantic Ocean: North East | collected 2012 | reverse complement strand
TATGAATAAATTTTTAAAAGAATTTAAAGATAGAGGTTTTTTCTATCAATGCACTAGCGAAGAGGAATTGTCTAAATTACTAGATAAAGAAAAGATCAATGGTTATATAGGTTTTGATTGTACGGCTGAAAGCCTTCATGTTGGTAGTCTTCTTCAAATAATGTGTTTAAGACTATTTCAAAAATATGGGCATAGACCAATTGTTTTATTAGGTGGTGGAACAACTAGGATTGGTGATCCCTCAGGTAAAGATAAAACAAGAAAAATATTAAATGAAAAAGAAATAGACAAAAACATTAAAAATATAGAAAAAATATTAAAAAATTTTTTGGATGTAAAAAATCCAAAAACAAAACCTATTTTTGTAAATAATTATTCTTGGCTAAAAGGATTAAATTATATTTCTTTTTTAAGAAATATAGGAAAGCATTTTACAATAAATAAAATGCTTAGTTTTGATAGTGTCAAGACTAGATTAGATAGGGAACAATCGTTAAGTTATATGGAATTCAACTATATGATTCTTCAAGCGTATGACTTTCTAGAACTAAATAAAAAGAAAAATTGCAGTCTTCAAATTGGAGGTTCTGATCAGTGGGGAAATATAGTAAATGGTGTTGAACTCATAAAGAGACATTCTAATAAGCAAGCCTATGGTTTAACAACACCTTTAATTACATTGGCTTCAGGAGCGAAGATGGGAAAAACAGAGGCAGGTGCTATTTGGTTAGACAAAAAATTTTTATCTGCATATGATTATTGGCAATTTTGGAGAAATACTGATGATAGAGATGTTTTAAGATTTTTAAAATTTTTTACTGACCTTGAGGTTAGTGAAATAAATAATTTACAGAATAACAATATTAATGAGTTAAAAGTATTATTAGCCAATCGAGCCACAACAATGCTTCATGGTAAAAAAGATGCTCAAAATTCTGAGAAAATAGCAAAAGAGGCTTTTTCAAGCAAGTCAGCTGGGTCTAATTTACCTTCAATTAAAATTAAACTTAAGGATTATGATAATAAAATTAATATAATTGACCTTATAGTTTTATCAAAATTTGAAAATTCAAAAAGTGAGATAAGAAGATTAATTAAAGGAAATGCTATCAAAATAGATGATGAAATAATAACAAATGAAAAACTAATTATTGATAAAAAGTCACTCAATAAAAAATACTTAAAACTATCTGTAGGAAAAAAAAGGCATTTAAAAATTGAATTAAACTAATTTTTTTTAATTTTTTCTAATGTTCTGGTAATAAATCTTGGTGTTAAAGTTTTTATTGGGTTTACAGTTGTTTCAAGTTTTTTTGGATGACCTTTAATCTTAAAACTTACTCCAAACACTCCTTCACCAGTTTTTGAACCTACTAAAATTTTACCTAAGACTGGTAAAGATCCAATAAATTTATTTATTGTTGTCGCAGGCACTAAAGTTCCCCTCAAACTAATTAATTTATCTTTTTCTATATAGCCATCCATCATAATAGAGATAGCAGGTCCAATTGCGTAAATCTCATCAATTGTCATTAGATTTTCTTTATTTTTAAAATTCATTTCAAATTCATTAAAACGTATTCCCTCACCTGACAAAACGTCTGCTATTCCTTGTAACGAAGCTAATGTTAAAATTTTTGTTAATAATGGTAATTCTTTTAGCTTAAAATCATAAATTTTTAATTGTGAGATAGATTCTCCAGATTTTTTTGAATTATAAAAATCTAAAACCCCTTCATCAAAACCTTTAATAAATTTGTATCTTTTGACAATAGGCTCAGCTTTATCCATATATAAAGTGGTAATCTTGTTATTATCAATAGTATCAATTTTAAATTTTATTTTCTTATTAGTTGAAAAATTTCCATCTAAATTTGCTTTTATAATATTTTTGTTTTTAAAAATTATGTTTCCATTGAAGTTGAATAGACTATTTTTGTCATCTAAGAGAATTTTATCAATATTTATCTTTATATCCTTATCTATATTAAAAAAATTAGTATCACTATTATTGGATAATAAATTATCAATCAGTTTATTAGCATTAAAAAAGGGTCCATCTAGAATATAAATATTTTTTATTGGTCGAAGTTTAATTTGATTCTTTTGATTTTCTTTATCAATATAATCTAAGTTAGCTGAGCCTAACTCAATTATTTCAAGTTTTTTATTAAATTTTAAATTCCTAACTTGTATTTGATCTTTCTTATCATTTATTGATAAAAGTTTGATAAAAATTTGATTTTTTTGGTTTTTTGACCCTTCTAGTTTTATCAAAGCTTTCTTTTTTTCATAATTTAAATAATCTATCTTTAAAAGATTATCTTCCAATTTTAGTGACGTTTGAAAATCTATAACATCATTCTTCTTATTAATTTTATAAGTTATAATATCATTTTTTTTTTGTATCAAAATATTACCTTTACCATTTATACTTAAATCATCTTTAATATATCTTATTGACAATTTTTGATCTGAAAAATTTATACTATCACTTATATAAGGAAAAAATTTTTTTAAACTAAATTTGTTTGAGACTGAAATTTTATCAACTAAAATTTTGGAGTCTAACTTAAAGTCATTAAGTTCAAATTTTTTATTAATTCTAAATGAAAAATTATTATTTGAACCAAATTTTATATTTTTAATATCAATTTTAGGTAAAAATGGTTTAATAAATAAATCTAAGTTTTTTTGATCAACATCAAACTTTTTGTGATTTATATTTCCTTTAATTAAATAATCATCTGTATCTTTTTTATAAGATATATTTTCGGATGAAAAACTTAAATTATTGAGTGAAAACACTATATCATTGAGTAATAAATAATCTTTTTTATATGTGAATAATAAATCTAATTTTTGGAAGTTGTATTTTTTTATGATACTTAATTTAGCATCCTTAATAAAACCATTGATCAAATAATTGTCTTTAATTTTTCCTTTAGTATCAAATTCTAAATTAATATCAGCAATCAGATAACCCTTCTTAACAGCTTTTTCTAAAAAAAATAATTCTGGGGTATTCTGAAAAGTTCTTATAAATGATATAAGACTTTTTATTTCTAAAGACTTTGTTGAAATTTCTAAGTTTTCAATTGAAAACTTATTTTCAATTAATGACTTTAAAGATATTTGGGTTTTAATATTTTCTATTTCTATAAATTTGTTATGATTTTTTAATTTTGAACCTACAGTTTTAATATTAAGTTTAAGTTTAAATGGATTTAAAGTTAACTTGATCTTTCTTAATTCAATATCTAAATCTTGGTGGATATTTTTAATTTTATTAGATATTTGATGATTGAGTCTATCCGTCTCTAAACCAAAAAAACTTAGATAGGAAATAATAATAGTAAATAAAAAAAATAGAATTAATAAAAATTTCGAAATTACTTTCATTTTATTTTATATAAAGACTCCTCTAAAAACTCATCTAAATCTCCATCTAAAACTTTATCTGGATTTGTGCTTTCACAATTAGTTCTATTATCTTTTACTAATCTATAAGGTTGTAATATGTAAGATCTGATTTGATGACCCCAGCCTATTTCTGATTTTGATGACTCAGCGTTTTGGTTTTCTTTTTCTTTTTTTTTGATTTCAAAATCATAAAGTCTTGCTCTTAACATATTCAAACAAGTTTCTTTATTTTTGTGTTGTGATCTTTCATTCTGACACTGCACTACAATTTTTGTTGGTAAATGAGTAATTCTTACTGCACTGTCTGTTGTATTGACATGCTGTCCACCAGCACCACTTGATCGATATGTGTCTATTCTTAAATCTTTTTCCTGAATATCTACATCTATATTTTCATCTATTACAGGATACACCCAGATACTAGCAAAACTAGTGTGTCTTCTAGATCCTGAGTCAAATGGAGAAATCCTTACTAATCGATGTATTCCAGACTCTGTCTTGAGCCACCCGAAGGCATAATCACCTTCTATTTTAATTGTGGTTGATTTAACTCCTGCCTCTTCACCTTTGTGCTCACTGATTAAGCTTGATTTTAAATTTTTATTATCCGACCATTTTAAATACATTCTTCTAAGCATATCTGCCCAATCTTGACTTTCGGTTCCCCCTGCTCCTGCATGAATTTCAATATAACAATCAAGAGAGTCTGCTTCATTTGATAAAAAACATTTTACTTCATTTTTTTTTACTATTTTCCTTAGTTCTTTAATACTTTCTAAAGTTTCATTTTGAATAGTTTGATTCTTTTCTTCTACAGCAAGTGCAAATAAATCTTCTAAATCACTTAACTTTTTTTGTGATTCATCTAATGAATTAATCAAATCTTCGTACAATTTTTTTTCTTTTAAAATTTTTTTTGAATTAATTTTATCTTGCCAAAAATTAGCATCTAGCATTTTCTTATTATGATGATCTAATTTTGAACGAATATTATTTTTTTCAAAGATACTCCTTAATCCTTGAATTAATTTTTTCAATTTCTTTTTTAAAATTTAAATACTTATCATCCATTAGTAAAACTTTAATATATTATTCATATCTAAGCTATTATTATTTGAATACAATACTTTACCATTAACAACATTTTTACTTTTGTAAGCCTCAATAATTGTATCTTTTGATGTTAAGTCTGCTTTTTGACCATTTGAAGAGTCTACAACCATTAAAGTTATACCATTAGAAACTTTAAATGGTCTAGCTTCAGATTTCTTTATAGCTTTTTTTATAAATTCTTTAAAAATTGGCAATGCTGTTTTAGACCCAGTTTCAAATTTCCCTAAAGGGGCAGGATTATCCATTCCCACATAAACACCTATTACTAAATTAGACGTAAAGCCAACGAACCATGCGTCAGTATTTTCGTTAGTTGTTCCTGTTTTTCCTGCCAAATTTAATTTGAGTTCTTTCAATTTTTTACCAGTTCCTCTTTGAATTACACCTTCAAGAATAGAGGTAATTTGATAAGCAGTTTGAGGTGAAAAAACCTGTTTATAGTTATCTTTAATTTTAGGATACGTTTTTGAGGTATAAGAAATTTTATCACAATCATAACAAGATCTTTTTTCATTATTTACAATAGTACTTCCCTCACTATCTTGCACTCTATCAATTAATATAGGCTCTACTAATTTTCCACCATTAACGAATGCTGAATATGCAGAAGTTAATTTTAATAATGTCGTTTCAGCTGATCCTAAAGAGATTGATAGCAGTTCATCAGGATTTTCATAAATACCTAATTCTTTTGAAAAATTAACAATTTTATCAACTCCTAAATTTTGAGCAATCCTCACCGTCATGAGGTTTCTTGATTTTTCTAATCCAGTTCTTACAGTTGAAAGACCATAAAATTTTTTTCCATAATTTTCTGGTTTCCACATTTTAAGATCAGAACCTTGATCCAAAACCAAAGGCGCATCTAACACTAATGAGGTTGGTGTGAAATTATTTTCTAATGCCAATGCATAAACAAATGGTTTAAAAGCAGAACCTGGTTGACGTAAAGCTTGGGTTGCTCTATTAAATTCACTAAATTTAAAGCTAAATCCTCCACTTAATGCTAATACTCTTCCAGTGTATGGATCCATTACAACTATACCTCCATTAATTTTAGGTAATTGCTTCAAACTAAATTTGTTATCTTTTATATTTTTTACATAAATAACATCACCAATTTTCAACAACTCACTAAATTCTTTTTTTGTCCACGAAATGTCTTTGTATTCAATTATTCCATTAAAATTATTTCTTGTTTCTATTTCTGCTTCAAATTGATTAATCTTTTTTACTATTGCAATTTCCCAGTTAATTGAATTTTCTAAAGAATATTTTTCAAGATTTTTTTTCCAAGCATTATTGTAAACTTTATTTTCTAAAGGACCTCTCCATCCTTTTCTTTTGTCATAATCAATCAATCCGTTTCTCAAAGAGTTTGTAGCAATTTTTTGCAAGTCTAGATTTATTGGTGTATTTATATTAAATCCTTGCTTATAAACTTTTTCATATGAAAGTTTTTCAATAATATTTTTTCTAACTTCTTCAATATAAAATTGTGAATCCTCTAAGAAAACTCTTTTCTTTTTTTTTAATTTTATATCTTTTTGTTTTAATTCATTATATTTTTTTAAATCAATAAAATTGTTATCTAATAAATTTTTTAATACTAAATTTCTTCTAAATTTAGCTAGTTCAATATTTCTGTATGGATTATACTTACTTGGTGCTTTAGGAAGTGCTGACAATAAAGCAGCTTCTTCATAATTAAGATCTTTAATTGACTTATCAAAATATTCTAAACTAGCTGCGGCAACTCCATAAGCTCCACTTCCTAAATAAATTTGATTAAGATAAAGTTCTAAAATCCTTTCTTTGCTTAACGCTCTTTCGATTCTGAAAGCTAAAATTGCCTCTTTTATTTTCCTATTCAAGCTTACTTCATTGGTTAATAAAAAATTTTTTGCAACTTGTTGAGTAATAGTTGATGCACCTTCTAATCTTTTTGAAGTCATTATATTTTGAATATTGTTTACAACAGCTCTTAAAATTCCTTTAGCATCTACACCTGGATGGGAAAAAAAATTTTTATCTTCTGCTGATAAAAAAGCATTAATAACTTTTTTTGGTATTGAGCTATATGGAACGAAGATTCTTTTTTCTTTAGAAAAATCTGCCACTAAATCTCCGTTTCCTGAGTAAACTTTGCTAGAAACAGGTGGCTTATAATTCTTTAAAAATTTATAATCTGGAATATTATTTGAAAAAACCCACAAAATTCCTATTATAATGATAGAGAATAACAGTAATAAACTTACAATTGTGACTAAAATTTTCTTAAAAAAAACATTCATTTTCATATCATTATATATCGGAATTTGTTAAAGATAAGGCATAAGAATAAACAAAATTTATATTTTAATTAAATGAAACAATCAAAAATCAATTTATGGAAAAAAATTTATACATTGATGCTTCGCATCCTAATGAAACTAGAGTTGTACTTAAATCAAGTAATACAATTGAAGATTACGAGTACGAAGGTGTAAAAAACAACTTAATCAAAAACAATATATACTTAGGAAAAGTTAGTAGAATAGAACCTTCTCTTCAAGCAGCTTTCATAGATTTTGGTAGAGAAAGGCACGGATTTCTTTCCTTTAACGATATACAATCTGATTATTATCAAATTCCAAAAAGTGATCTTGAAATAATTAAACAAGAAGAAGAAAAAGCTAGAGAAAAATTATCAAAAGAAATTGAGGCTAAAGAAGAAGAAAATTTGGCAGAGGGTAAATTAGAAATTGATGATCCTATAGAGAAAGATGTTTCTAATGACAAGGATAATTTAGAAAACAATAAATTTAGAAAATTAGATAAGAGACCGGCATTTAAAAGATATAAAATCCAAGAGGTGATAAAGCCAAGCCAAGTTATACTTGTTCAGGTTATCAAAGATGAGAGAGGGCAAAAGGGAGCTGCTTTAAGTACTTTTATTTCGATTGCAGGTAAGTACATAGTTCTTATGCCAAACACACCAAAAGGAGGTGGTATTTCAAGAAAGATATTTAATCCAGCCGATAGAAAAAAAATTAGAAATATCTTAAACGAAATAGAAATTCCAAAAGAAATGGGACTTATAGTTAGAACTGCTGGTAGTAACAAAACCAAAAATGAAATTAATCACGATTTAACAACATTGATAAATAATTGGAATCAAATCAAAGATAATGCAATAAACTCAATCGCACCGACACTTATTCATCAAGAAAGTGAAATAATTAATAGAACTCTTAGAGATATGTATGACGAAAATACAAAAAGTATAATTATTGAAGGTAATGAAGGTTACAAAAAAGCGCAGAACTTCATGAAAATGATGATGCCATCTCATGTAAAAAAAATAAAAAAATATAGAGGCAAAATACCTTTATTCATCAATGAAAATATTGAACAAAAATTAAATCAAATTTTTGAATCAGAAATAAAATTAAATTCTGGTGGTTATTTAGTAATAAATCCGACAGAAGCTCTTGTATCTATCGACATAAATTCTGGAAGTTCAATTAAACAAAAAAATGTTGAGAGTACAGCGTTAGATACAAATTTAGAGGCAGCTGATGAAATAGCTAGACAAATCAAGATAAGAGATTTGTCCGGCCTGATAATAATAGATTTTATTGATATGTTGGGTTATGGAAATCGAAGATTAGTAGAAAAAAGATTAAAAGAAAAATGTAGATCCGATAGAGCGAGAATTCAAATTGGTAGAATTAGTAACTTTGGTTTATTAGAGATGTCTAGACAAAGGCTGCGAGAAAGTGCGGTTAAATGGAGAGTAAATTTAACAGATGAGTCTTTTGCACAAAAATTACTAAAATTGGTGGAAGTAAATGCTGTTTTAAGCAAAGCTAAATTTGTTGAATTAAAAGTTTGTAAAAAAATATCAGATTTTTTAAAGGAGAATTTTATTGAAGATTTAACTTTTTTTGAAAAAAAAAATAAAATCAAAATAGATATAATAACAGATACTACTTTAATAATTCCAGAATATATAATTGATTTAAAAAACAAGTCGAAAAAAACTTTACAATTAATTGAATATTATGAAAAATTAAAAAATTTAGATTTACAAAAAAAAGAGGGTAATGTGATAGATGTTAAATTTAAAAAAAAATTCAAAAGAAAACCTTATAAGAAAAAAAAATTTTTTAAGAAAGCTAAATAGTGCCCTCAGTAGGTGAAGAAGGATTACCAGCTAAATTTTTACTTATTCTTCCAGCAAGATAAGATTGTCTGCCAGCAATAACAGCATTCTTAAATGCTAAAGCCATCTCAAAAGGTTTCTTTGCTTTTGCAATTGCTGTATTAACTAAAACCCCATCACATCCTAGCTCCATTGCTATCGTAGCATCAGACGCTTGCCCTAACCCTGCATCAATAATTAACGGTAACTTTGTCTCTTTTCTTATGATTCTAATATTTACATGATTTAAAATTCCTAGACCTGAACCTATTGGAGCGGCTAATGGCATTATTGCAGAAGCGCCTGCGCTTTCTAATCTCTTGGCCATTAAAGGATCGTCGTTACAATAAACCATAACTTTAAAACCCTCTTTTGCAAGAATTTCTGTAGATTTTAAAGTTTCAATCATCTCAGGAAATAAATTTTTTTTATCTCCTAAAACTTCAAGTTTTACCAATTTCCATCCACCAATTTCTCTAGCTAATCTCAATGTTCTTAAAGCTTCTTTAGAATTAAAACATCCGGCTGTGTTTGGTAAATAAGTAATTTTTTTTGGATCTATATAATCCATCAAAAGAGGTTTGTTTTTATCCGTGATATTAACTCTCCTTACAGCTACAGTAACTATATCTGCACCAGAAAGTTTTATAGCTTTTGCACACTGGCTCATGTTTTTATATTTTCCTGTACCCACAATTAATCTAGAACTAAATTTTTTATTAGCTACAGTAAATTTATCTTTTTTCAAAATTAACCACCTCCAATAAAATGAACAATTTCAATTTTGTCATTATTTTTTAATTTTATCTTTTTAAGCTTTTTTTTGTCAACAATTTCTTTGTTTAATTCAATTGCCACTTTTTTTAACGGTATTTTTAAATCTAAAATCAAATTTAGCATTTTATAGTTACCTTCAACTAATTTAACTTTTCCATTTAAACTAATCTTTATTTTTTTTATTTTTTTTATTTTTTTCATCGTATATAAGAGATGTGTGAATAAAATTATTATTATTAATGGTCCAAATCTTAATCTATTAGGTGAGAGAGAACAATCACAATATGGCTCTATTACTTTTGAGAAATTAAAAGAAAATTGTATTAATAAGTCAAATGAATTAGGTTTGGAACTAAAATTTATACAATCAAATTTAGAGGGAGAATTGGTAAATTGTATTCAAGATGCTAGAAAAAATTTTGATGGAATAATAATAAATGCTGCAGCATTTACACACACATCTGTAGCAATTAGAGATGCTTTAGATATTTTTAAAAAACCTGTAATTGAAGTTCATATCTCTAATATTTATAAAAGAGAGGAATTTCGACAAAAATCTTTAATAAGTGATGTGGTTAGTGGTGGAATTTTTGGTCTAGGTGATGATGGTTATATTTTAGCCATAATTTCAATGCAAAAGCTTTTAAAAAATGAAAATAGATAAAAAAATTATTAAAGAACTCAGTGATTATTTAGATGAATTTAATTTAACTGAATTAGAATACACAGAGAAAGATACAAAAATAAAAGTTTCAAAAAATAATCAACCAAGTTCAACAAACAAAAGTATAAGTTCTAGTCACGAAATTTCAAATCCTACAAAAAAAATTAAGTCAGGTATTGAAGTTACGTCCCCAATTATAGGTACAGCCTATCATGCTCCTGAACCAGGAGCAAAAAAATTTATTGAAATTGGAAAAAAAATAAAAAAAGGTGATACCATTATGATAGTAGAAGCAATGAAGACTATGAACCACGTACCATCGTCAGCTGATGGAATAGTAAAAGAAATATGTGTTGCAGACGGTCAGCCTGTAGAGTTTGGACAAACAATAATCATTCTTGAATAATGTTTAAAAAAATACTAATTGCAAATCGTGGTGAGATTGCAGTTCGAATAATTAGAGCTTGTAAGGAATGGGGAATATCAACTGTAGCAGTTCATTCTGATGTAGACAGAGATAGTATGCATGTTAGATTAGCAGATGAAAGTATCTGCATTGGTTCTCATCAGCCAGCTAACAGTTATTTAAATATTCCAGCTATTTTATCAGCAGTAGATTTAACTGGAGCTGAAGCTGTTCATCCAGGTTATGGATTTCTATCTGAAAATGCAAATTTTGCAAAAGTATTAGAAGATAATAAAATAAAATTTATTGGTGCTTCCTCAAAACATATAAAGATGATGGGAGATAAGATTCAAGCTAAAAAAATTGCAAAAGAGAATGGTTTGCCAGTAATTGAAGGTTCTGAATCAGGTGTAAAGGATATAACTGAAGCTAAAGAACTTTCAAAAAAAATTGGATTTCCTGTTCTTATAAAAGCATCTGGTGGTGGCGGAGGTAAGGGTATGAAGATTGTACAGAATGAGGGAGAGTTTGAAACACTTTTTTCTACTGCTAAATCTGAAGCAAAAAAATATTTTAGTAATGATGAAGTTTATATAGAAAAATTTTTTCAAAATCCTAGACATATTGAAGTTCAAATACTCGCTGGTAAAAATAGAACAGTACATTTACATGAGAGAGATTGTTCAGTTCAAAGAAGACATCAAAAACTTATAGAAGAAACTCCAAGTCCAGTATTGAATGACGAGATAAGAAAAGATTTATTTGAAAAAACTGTCGCGATGGTAAGTAAAATTGGATATGAGGGCGCAGGAACAGTAGAATTTATTTATGAGGATGAAAAATTTTATTTTTTAGAAATGAATACAAGAGTGCAAGTTGAACATCCTGTATCAGAAATGGTAACTGGAATTGATATTATTAAAGAGCAAATTCATATTGCCTTTACAGGTGAAACTGCGTTGAAACAATCAGATATTAATCCTAGAGGTCATGCTATTGAATGTAGAATTAATGCTGAAGATCCAAGTAAAAATTTTCAACCATCTCCTGGAATAATAGGTATGTGTCATCAACCATCTGGATTCAGGACGAGAGTAGATGGGGCTATATATCAAGGTTATAAAATAACTCCATATTATGATAGTATGGTGTGCAAGCTTATATGTCATGGAAGAAATAGAGTAGAGGCAATCCAAAGAATGAATAGATCTCTTGATGAATTTGTTATTGAAGGTATCACAACTACAATACCTTTACATAAAAAATTATTAAACCACAAAAAATTTATTAACTCTGATTTTAATGTAAGTTGGCTCGATAAAGAGAAGATAATCTAATAACAACCTATTAACCATATATCATAAACAGGATGATCAAAAGGTCTAATTGACGGACTAGATGAAAAAATCCAACCATTAAAAACAAAAACATCATCTTTATTTTTGTTAGTTAAATCTTTTACCTGAATGTAAGCAGTGATCTCTGGATTATCATCAAATTCTGAATTTTTACATTTAATACTTTTGATTAATAGATCTTTATGTTTTTTTTCTTCTCCATTTTTAAGTTTTACTAGAATATTTTTTGAACTTATTTTATCTAAAACTTTAATATTTGTATAATCTCCTTCTAAGTCATCTTCAGATCTAAGAATAGTGGAAAAAAACAATAAAAATATAAATGATATAAATATTGAAACTTTAATTTTTCCAGCTTTTATATTTTTTTTTGATAACATCTTTGTCTTTATTTGGAAAATAGGCTGACTCTGTTCCAGTTAAATTTGGTTTATGAGGTTTTTGCCATTCATATTTTTTTAATTCGTGTTTTTTTTCAATTTTATTATTTGTGAAATGAATCCAAGAATACCATTCTACTGGTATTTTTGATGCATCAATTGTGCCTGAATAAATTATCCATCTCTTTCCATTTTTACTCTCATAATATTTGTTTCCTTGAGAATCTTTACCGACAAATTTTCCAAACAAAATTGTTTTTAATCTTGTTCCGAACGTATCTTGATTCCACCAAGTGAAAATTTTTTTTAAAAGAGTCAACATAAAAAAAATAATATTTCAATTTAAAATTGTATAATTTAAATTAGACTAAAATTTGATTTTGTATATAAATTAATTGATTCATAATTCAAATAAATTTTAAAAAGAGGGCAAATGGCAAAATACTTAATTGAAACTTATTATACGTGTACTTTTAAAGTTAATCATTATCTTGATGATATCAATGAAACAGAACTCAAGAATCTTGAAAAAAGAGATGATGGAAAATTTGAGGTATTGGATGTTAAACTTGATAATAGAAAAACTAAAAGTCTTGACCCTAAAAATAACAATAAAGTAGATAATAAAAAAATTGAGGTATTTTCTTCTAATGAAAAACCAGCAACAAAAAATATAGAAAGTCTTATAAAAAATACAAATGGTTATTCAGAAAAAAATGGCAAAAGATTTAGTATGCCTGATAGAAGAAAAGGATACATTCAAAAAGCTACTATTGGAGATCACAAAGTTTATCTTCATACTGGTGAGTATGAAGACGGAAAAATTGGTGAAATATTTATTGATACCAGTAAAGAAGGTGAATTAGTAAAAGCGTTGATGAATAATTTTGCAATAGCGGTCTCACTTGGATTACAATACGGGGTACCACTTGACGAATTTATAAGTGCATTTGTTGGCACTAAATTTGAACCTTCTGGGAAAGTTCATGGTAATGACAGAATTCTTACCGCAACTTCAATACTCGATTATATTTTTAGAGAACTCGCTATTTCGTATTTAAATAGAGAGGATTTAGCTCATACACCTTCAATTGGAACATCTGAAAACAAAATAGTTTCTGATGAACAAAATTCAGGCGATCATAATCAACTATTAAAAATAGTAAAAGATATTACGAGTAAAGGTTTTGTGAGAAACAATTACAATAAAAATTTAGTTGATTTATCGGATGTTAAGATCAATCTAAAAGGAAAAAAATAAATTATTTTTTTTCTTTTAAGATAAGCTTAAGTTCTTTTAGCTGCTGTTCACTTACTTCTGATGGAGCATTCATCATTAAATCTTGTGCGTTTTGATTCATAGGAAACATTGTAACTTCCCTTATATTTTTCTCATTTGCTAAAAGCATTACTATTCTGTCTATTCCGGGAGCAATTCCTCCGTGTGGTGGAGCTCCATAACTTAAAGCATTTATCATACCACTAAATTTTTCGTCCACTTGTTTTTTATCATACCCAGCAATAGAAAAAAGTTTATACATTAGTTCTGGAATATGATTTCTAATTGCACCAGATGAAAGTTCAATACCATTACACACAATATCATATTGATACGCTAGTATATCTAAAGGTTTATTAAAATTAATTTTATTCAAATCACCTTGTGGCATTGAAAATGGATTATGACTAAATTCAATCTTGTTAGTCTGTTCATCTTTTTCAAACATTGGATAATCTATAATCCAACAAAAAGCAAAAATGTTTTCATCAATCAAATTTAAATCTTTACAAATCTTATCTCTTGCTAATGAAGTAATTTTTTCTAGTTCTTTTTGCTTAGCACAAGCAAAAAAAATGCTATCACCTACCTTGGCCTCTGTTTTTTTCATTATTTCTTCTAGTGATTCTTTTGAAAAAAATTTACCGACTGGTCCTTTCGCAGAAATTTCCTTATTTTTTTCAATTGTAAAATATGCCATACCTGAGGTTCCTTGATCTTTTGCCCACCTATCAATATTATCAAAAAAACTTCTAGGTTTATCTTTGGTATT
>MDSV01170673.1_pt1 | contig 14359 bp, 16 predicted proteins | sample 810851 | NCBI WGS metagenome assembly MDSV01 (sample SAMN05326640, study PRJNA326480) | marine metagenome | isolation source: seawater | place: Atlantic Ocean: North East | collected 2012 | reverse complement strand
TTTTTTTTGAAATCAAAAAATTCTAATTCTTTAGTTTCTGAATTTGAAAATTTAAAAAAAAAAACAGAAGTTGAAAAGATTTTTCAAGTTATTGAAAAATTTTCAGAAAATAGTGAAATAAGATTTGTAGGTGGGTGTGTAAGAAAAATTCTTAATAAAGAAATTGTTGATGATATTGACCTCGCTGTGAATTTAAGTCCTAATAAAGTATCAGAAATCTTTAAAAAAAATAATATTAAATTTTACGAAACAGGAGTTGAACATGGAACTATTACAGCTTTAGTTAATGGAAATAAATTTGAAATTACATCTTTAAGAAAAGATATTTCAACAGATGGAAGACATGCAAAAGTTGAATTTTTTAATGATTGGTATGAAGATGCATCGAGGAGAGACTTTACAATAAACGCAATTTATTCTGATCTTCACGGAAATTTGTATGACCCATTTAATGGTAAAAAAGATTTGGAAAATGGAGAGATAATCTTTATTGGAGAAGCTGAAACAAGAATAAAAGAGGATTATCTTAGAATTTTAAGATATGTAAGATTTTTTCTAAATTACAGTAAAAAGGATCATGATCCAATTGTAGTTAAAACAATTAAAAAAAATTTAGATGGGTTCAATAAAATTTCTTCTGAAAGACTGCTAGATGAGTTTAAAAAGTTAGTTGCTTCAAATAATTTTACCAATCTCGTGAATGATCAATTTTCCCTTGATATTATTAAATTAATTTTTCCACAATTTAAAAATATAGATATTTTTAAAAAATTAAATACTTTTGCAAAACAAAATATAAATAAAGTAGACTTTATTTTTTTGATTTCTTTAATGATTATTGATGGATCAGATAATCCTGATTATTTTTTTTATAAATTTAATATTTCAAGAAAAGATCAAAATAGGATTTCGTTTTTAAATAATTTTTTTTCAAACAAACAAGATAGTAAAACTTTTTCAAGAAATAACCTTGAAAAGATTTTGTATTTTAATGGAAAACAATCTTTACTAGATTTATTATATTTTGAAATTTTTAAATCACAAAAAATAGATAAAAAAATTATTAATTTTTTACTTTATTTTAACGAAAAAGAACCTCCAATACTGCCATTAAGAGCCATTACTTTGATGACCAAGTATAATATTCCTGAAGGAAAAAATTTAGGAGATAAGTTAAAAAAAATAGAAAATAAGTGGGCAGATAACAATTTTCAGATTTCAGAAGCAGAAGTTCAAGAAATTATAAATAACTAAATATATTTTACATCCTTAATGTTAAAATTTTTAATCCCTGCTGGTGTTGATATTTCAACTAAATCGTTTTTATTTTTTCCAATCAACCCCTTTCCGATAGGTGATTTAAAGTACAAAAGTTTTTTTTTTAAATCTGCTTCATCTTTTCCAACAATTTTATAATTAATTTTTTCTCCTGTATCTAAATTTTCTAAAAAAACAGTCGAACCAAAAATAACTTTCCCATCATTGTTTATTTTTGTAATGTCAATTACATTAGCTCTAGCAATTATATCATTAATTTCTTCAATTCTTCCCTCATTGTGAGATTGTTGTTCTTTGGCAGCATGATATTCTGCATTTTCTTTTAAATCTCCATGAGATCTAGCTTCAGCTATTGCAGCAACTATTTCTGGCCGTTTTTTTTCTTTTAAAAAAACTAATTCTTCTTTAAGTTTTTCAAGACCTTCAATTGTTATTGGTTCTTTTTCCATTTATTTCCATTTTGCATTTGGAGGCATGGACATTAAAATTGCTTTTGGATTTCCTCCGCTGTGCAATCCAAAAGTAGTTCCACGATCATAAAGCAAATTGAATTCTACGTATCTTCCTCTTTTAAATAATTGAAACTCTTTTTCTTTTTTTGACCATTTTAAAAACATTTTTTTTTTAATAATTTTTTTAACTAGGAAAGCGAAAATTATACCTAAATCCTTAATAAATAAAAAATCTTTTTCCCAATTATCCATCTTATAATCAAAAAATATACCTCCATCTCCTCTACTTTCTTTTCTATGGGGCAAATAAAAGTATTCATCACACCATTTTTTATATTTTGGATAATATTTTTTATTATGAATATTGCAGGTTTTTTTTAATTCTTCGTGAAAATATTTTTTTTGAACATTATCTTTAAACGAAGGAGTTAGGTCCATTCCGCCACCAAACCAAGATTTTTCAGTACAAATAAATCTAGTATTAAAATGCATAGCAGGAGCCTTAGGGTTTTTTGGATGTATTACAACTGAAACACCAGATGACCAAAAATTTAATTTATTTTGAGTTCCAGGAATTTTTTTTGAAAATTTTTTTGTAAATTTTCCAACTACATTTGAAAACGCAACACCTCCTTTTTCTACCACTTCACCTTCTATTGTTCTAAACTCACCGAATTTCCATTTATTTTTTTTAAATTTTTTTTTAGATCCATATTCTTTTTCTAGATCTATGATATTTTTACAAATTAAATTTTGTAATTCAATAAACCATTTTTTAACTATCTTTTGTTTTTTTTTTATATTCATGATTTTAAATTAATTTATTTTGTCTCAAACTTTCAGCAAGAACTATTGCAACAGAAGACGCTAAGTTTAATGATCTTTTTTTAAAGATTAAAGGTATTTTAAGTCTTTTATTTGCAGATTTGTGAATTTTTTCTGGAACTCCAGCGCTTTCTCTTCCAAATAAAATTGTATCATTAGTTTTAAATTTAAAAGAGGAATACGATCCTGAAGCTTTTGTGGTCATAAGTATTACCCTTTCCTTGTTATTTTTTTTTGTTTCAAGAAATTCATTATAATTTTTATAAAATTTAATCATTTTTTCATCAAGATAATCCATAACAACTCTTTTAAAACGTTTATCATTTAATATAAAACCACAAGGCTCAATAATTTCAACCAAAGCACCTAAGCATGCGCATGTTCGAATTATTGCAGCAGTATTCTGTGGAATATCTGGTTCATATAGTGCAATTTTCGGCCTTATTTTCATTGTTTTAAATGACATTGTTGTCACACTTCTTTTCTTATATTAAATCATATATTAGGGGTAATTATAAATATAAATAATAAATATGTCTGATAAAAAAAAACCAAAAAGAAGAGAATTTTTATTTACAGCCTCGTATGCAGTAGGCGCAGTTGGTGTTGGAGCAGCAGTTTGGCCATTGGTAGATCAAATGAACCCGGATCGATCTGTAAAAGCTCTATCAAGCACAGAAGTTGACGTAAGTTCTTTAGAACCAGGAAATTCAATAACAGTTCTTTGGAGGGGAAAGCCAGTTTTTATTAGAAGAAGAACGCAGGAAGAAATAGCAGAAGCTAGAGCGGTTGATTTGAAAGATCTTCCACATCCTGAAAAAGATGAAGATAGAGCAAAAAATCCTGAATGGTTAGTAATGCTTGGAGTTTGTACACATCTAGGATGTGTACCTTTAGGTGACAAAGGAGAATATAACGGCTGGTTTTGTCCTTGCCATGGTTCTCATTATGATACGTCGGGAAGAATTAGAAAAGGTCCTGCGCCAACAAATCTAGAGATTCCTAAATACGAGTTTGTAAACAGTAATACAATTAAAATAGGATAAATTTAATGAGTGATCATAATTATGTCCCATCATCAAAATTAGGAAAATGGTTTAATGATAGACTTCCTTTGTTATCATTAGGTGCACATTTAAGTGAGTATCCAACTCCAAAAAATTTAAACTACTGGTGGACCTTTGGAGGGATTTTAACTTTTTGTTTAATTACTCAAATAATTACCGGAATTGTTTTAGGAATGCATTATGTTGCACATGCTGATTTAGCTTTTGATAGTGTTGAACACATAATGAGAGATGTAAATTACGGATGGCTTATAAGATATGTTCATGCCAATGGAGCTTCAATGTTTTTTTTAGCAGTCTATGTGCATATTTTTAGATCATTATATTATGGATCATATAAATCACCTAGAGAGGTTATATGGATATTAGGAATGATAATTTATTTATTAATGATGGCAACAGCATTTATGGGATACGTTTTACCTTGGGGTCAAATGAGTTTTTGGGGCGCAACTGTAATAACAAATTTATTTAGCGCAATTCCTTTAATTGGAGAGGGTATAACAAATTGGCTTTGGGGCGGATATGCTGTAGACAATCCAACTTTGACAAGATTTTTTAGTCTGCATTACCTTTTTCCATTTTTAATTTTAGGTTTAGTCGTGTTACATATTTGGGCCTTACATGTCCCAGGCAATAATAATCCAATAGGAATAGATTTAAAAAAACCATCAAATGACACTGTTCCATTTCATCCATATATAGTAATCAAAGATTTATTTGCTTTGCTTTTATTTTTGATTGTATTTGCTTTTTTTGTTTTTTATGCACCAAATATTTTAGGGCATTCTGATAATTATATTGAAGCAAATCCAATGGTTACACCAGCACATATTGTTCCAGAATGGTACTTATTACCATTTTATGCAATCTTAAGGTCTGTACCAGATAAGCTTTTAGGGGTAGTAGCAATGTTTGCATCAATTTTTATTTTAATAATTTTGCCTTGGCTTGATACTTCTAAAGTAAGATCTGCAATATTCAGACCAGTATTTAAACAGTTTTATTGGATACTTGTAATTGATGTTATTATCTTGGGCTACATGGGAGCAATGCCTGCAGAAGGAACATATCTATTAATAGCAAGAATAGCTACAGCTTATTATTTTATTCACTTTTTAATTATCTTACCTATTCTTAGTAAAAAGGAAAAAACATCGCCGGTACCATTAAGCATTACAGAACCAGTTCTTGGTGGAGCTTTTAAACCCGATATGGCGAAAAAAGATAAGCTTAACTAAGTAGTATTATGAAAAAATATTTTCAAACAACTTTCGTTATTTTATCATTATTATTTTTTTTATTTCAAAAAGTTTATTCGGCGGAAAAACAAGAATTACTAAAAGTTGACTGGAGTTTCAAAGGATATTTAGGTAAATTTGATAGAGGTTCTCTGCAAAGGGGATATCAAGTTTATACAGAAGTATGCGCATCTTGCCATTCAATGAAATATCTAAGTTATAGAAACTTAGCTGAAGAGGGTGGGCCAGAATTTACAAATGAAGAAGCAAAAGCAATTGCAGCTAATTTTGAGGTCACGGATGGACCTAATGATGATGGAGAAATGTTTACCAGGCCAGCAAAACTTTCTGATAAGTTTGTAAATCCATATCAAAATGATAAGGAGGCCATGGCTTCAAATGGAGGAGCATATCCTCCCGATATGTCTGTGCTAGTGAAAGCAAGGAGCGGAGGTGCAGATTATATTTACTCTGTTTTACTCGGATATGTAGACCCACCAAATGACATTAGTTTAGATGACGGGGTTTATTATAATAAATATATGTATGGTAATAAAATCAAAATGCCAAAAGTATTAGAGGATGGTTTAGTTGAATATAACGACGGTACAGAGGCAACTGAGGAACAAATGGCAAAAGATGTAGTAACTTTTCTTTCTTGGTCAGCCGAACCTCATCTTGAAGCAAGACATAAAATTGGTTTTAAGGCAATAATATATTTAATTATTATTACTTTATTAGCATATTTAAGTATGAAAAAAATATGGTCACGTATTGAACCTAAAGTTTAATATATCTCCATCTTTTACCATATAATCTTTTCCCTCTAATCTCATTTTTCCATTAGCTTTTGAGTTAGCCCATCCTTTATTTTTTATGAAATCATCATAGGAAATTGTTTCTGCTCTTATAAATCCTTTTTCAAAATCAGAATGTATTTTGCCAGCAGCTTCAGGGGCCACACATTCTTTTGGTATAGTCCAAGCCCTTGTTTCTTCAAGACCTGACGTAAAAAATGTTTGTAATGTTAGAATATCATAACCTTTTTTAATTAGCATATTTATTCCAGTTTCTTTTAACTCTATCATTTTCATATAATTTTCTTTTTCTTCTTTTTCTAATTGATTAATTTGATTTTCGATTTCTGCTGATATTATTATTGTATTTTTAATTCCAAATTTATTTATGAAAATTTCAGTATATTTATTGCCCTTGCTGATACTTTTTTCGTCTATATTGCAAACAAAAATCTTTGGTTTGGTACAAAGAAGACCACTTGAATTTAATTTTTTTTTGTCAAATTGATTGTGTAAATCATTAAGATTTTTATTATTGTTGATATAATCCAATACTGTTTCTAGCAGTTTTTGTTCATCATCATCTACATTTTTTTTATTTTTTTTATCTAGCCTTTTTTGAATTGATTCTAGATCAGCAAGCATCATTTCTGTCTCAATAATTTCAAGATCTCTTATTGGATCTACATTTTTGTTAACATTTTGAATGTCATCAGAATCAAAGCATCTTATCATATGTATTATTGAGTCAACTTCTCTTATATGGGATAGAAATTTGTTACCCAATCCTTCTCCTTTAGAAGCGCCTTTTACAAGTCCCGCAATGTCGACAAATGAAATTGTAGTATTAATTTTTTTTTTTGAGTTAGAAATTTTTGCTAGTTCATCAAGTCTAAAATCTGGAACATTAACAATGCCTATATTTGGATCTATAGTGCAAAAAGGAAAATTTTCAGCTTGAGCATTGTTAGAGTTTGTTAAGGCATTAAACAAAGTTGATTTACCAACATTTGGTAAACCAACGATACCACATTTAAAACTCATTACTTATTGTTTACTGTACTAGAAAAAAGATCTAATTTTTTATCAATAAGTATCGATAGATAGTCAGTTATGTTTTCAGTAATTTTTTCTATCTTTATTGATTCCTCTTCATCAAAATCTTTTAGTACGTAATCAGAGGTAGATATTTTTGTATTTGGTTTACCAATACCAATTCTTACTCTTGAATAATCTTTTCCAATAAACTTATCTATTGATTCTATACCGTTATGACCGGCACTTGATCCTCCAAATTTTGCTTTGATTTTTCCGAAATCAATATCAAGATCGTCATGGAAAACAATTACATTTTCGGCTTCAATTTTAAAGTATTCAATTAATTCTCGAATACAAATTCCAGAATTGTTCATAAAAGTTAAAGGTTTAATAGCATAAACCTTTTTTTTATTTATATCTCCAGTGGTTAGTAATCCTTTAAATTTTGGTTTTTGTTTTGATAAGCTAAATTTTTTATTTATTGCATCGATAATTTTAAAACCAATGTTGTGTCTATTATTCTCACTATTAGGTGCTGGGTTTCCTAATCCTACAAATAAAAGCATGATTTTTTGATATTGATACTAATGATTTTCACTATTTTTAGATTATTTTTTTTCTACTGAAGTTTTTTTTTTGTCGTCTTCCTTTTTAGGAGGTTCTTTTTTATCACCTTCTTTTTTATCACCTTCTTTTTTATCACCCTCTGAAGCTTTTGCTTCACCTTCAGCTCCTGTTTCAGTTGCAGCAGCTCCTTCTGCTCCTTCTTCTCCCTCAGCTGTTTCTGCCGGTTTTTCAGGTTCTTTAATTATTGTAGGTGCAGCAACAGTTGCAACTACAAAATCTCGACCTTGAATAGTTGGTATTACGTTTTCTGGTAATTTTATTGAAGAAATTTTAATACTTGAGCCAATATCTAAACCATCTAAATCTACAGTTAGTTCTGTTGGAATATTTTCTGTTGGGCATTTTAATTCAACTTTTCTTCTAACTATATTTAGCACACCACCCCTTTTTAGACCTGGAGATTTTTCATTGTTGATAAATTTTACCGGTATTTCTAATATTATTTTTCCACCCTTAACTATTCTTAAAAAATCAATATGAATAGGTTCGTCAGTAATAGGATCCCAAACTATTTCTTTTGGCAATACATTTTCAGTCTTTCCATCAAATGTTAAGGATAGTATATTTGATAAAAAATTTTCTTTATCAAGTAGAACTTTTAGAGTTTTTTTTGAAATAGAAACTTTTTGGTTTTCATTTTCTCCACCATAAATAATAGCAGGAACATCACCGTTTGACCTTAGAGAATTTATTTCTCCTCTGGTATTTGTCTTTCTAATACTTACATTAATTGAATTCATAAAAACAAAGGTTTTTATCTCATGTTCTTTAATAACTCAAGAAAATTATTTGAATAGGTCTGAAACTGAAGTTGAGTTAGAAATTCTTTTTATGGCCTCGCTTAACAAATTGGATATTGTTAACACCTCTATATTTCTAGCTTTTTTAATCTTATTTGAATTATCAATAGTATCGGTAATAACTAATTTTTTTATTTTAGATTTTTTAATTTTTTCAACTGCTTCGCCACTCAAAACTCCATGAGTTATATAAACGTGAACTTCTTTAGCACCTCTATTTATTAAGGCTTGGGCAGCATTCACAATAGTTCCACCAGAATCAATTATATCATCAACAATTACACAAGTTTTTCCATTAACATTTCCAATAACATTCATTACTTGTGATTTTCCTGGAGCTGGTCGTCTTTTATCAATTATGGCTATGCCAATATCTAATTTTCTTGCAAGCGCCCTTGTTCTTTCAACGCCACCTACATCAGGAGCGACACAAATCAAATTTTTTTTGGTTAATTTTTTTTTAATATGTCTTGCAAAAATTGGTGTTGCAAAAAGATTGTCAACTGGAATATCAAAAAAACCCTGGATTTGACCAGCATGTAAATCTACAGTCACTATTCTATCTGCTCCAGCTTTTGTTATTAGATTTGAAACTAATTTTGCCGATATTGAAGTTCGTGGAGCAACTTTACGATCTTGTCTGGCATAACCAAAATAAGGTATTACCGCTGTAATATTTTTTGCAGAAGATCTTTTTAAAGCATCAATGCATAATAAAAGTTCCATTAAATTATCGTTAGCGGGGGCAGAAGAAGATTGGATTAGAAATATACTGTTGCCTCTAATATTTTCGTTAATTTCAATATAAATTTCACCATCAGCAAATTTTCTAATACTGGAATGAACTAATTTTGTTTTTAAATTTTTTGATATTTTTTGACTGAGATTCTTATTGCTATTTCCAGTAAGAAGTTTCATCTTTTTTGCGAGAACTCTATTTAATCATAATTATTGAAATATTTCTACCATAATCAACTTCATTATTGTGAGCTGCTCTTCGAGCGCTAAATAAATTATTTTTTTTCTCATACGTGTCTTTATTGATTAATTCTATGTTTTTTATACCAAGTTGATTCAATTGACTATAAACATATTTATTAAGGCAAAAATATGTTTTGTTTTTTTTAGTTTTAAAAAATTTAATACTTTTTTTATCTTTTTTAACGAATCGTTGTTTAAAATTATTTTTTACTTCATAATTTTTTTCTGCAATACAAGGACCAATAACAACATGTAGATTTTTTTTATCACTTCCTTTCTTCAAAAAAAAATTTACAACTTTATGAACTATTCCTTTATAAGCTCCCTTCCAACCAGCATGAATAGCGGATATCATTTTTAACTGCTTATCGTAAATTAATATAGGAACACAATCAGCAGTCAAAACACCCAATGCTATATTTTTAATATTAGTTATTGATGCATCAGATTTTATTTTTTTTTTTAAATTATATTTTTTATTAATAAAAATAAACTTGTTGCTGTGTATTTGATGTAATAGTACAAGTTTTTTACTTGAACATCCAATTTCTTTACAAACAATTTCTATATTTTTTAATATATTTTTTTTTTATCATATGAACCAAAACCACAATTTAAACTTTTATATAAACCTGAAGATCGGCCTCCATTACGATTAAAAAATCCATGTTTTATATTTTTGAATTTTTTTAAATTTTGCGAAATAATCAAAATTAAAATCCTGTTTTAAAATTTATATTTTTTTTAGAAATGAACATTACTTTAAATATTTGTCCCATAAAATTTTTATCGATTAAGCGCTTTAATCTATAATAAATATCAGCTTTTTTTGAAAAAGGTAAATTAATAGAAATTATTTCGGCTCTTTTTAAAATCCCAAGATTGGTTAAGAATTTACCCTGACTAGTAATACCAACAGTTTTTAAATTAAATTTATTAATTATTTTTTTTAAAAGATTAAAATTAATACTATAAGTGATATCTGCTTTTCCAAAGTTATTTAAAACATCATTGTATTTATGATTTAATATTGATTGTAGAGTATTTTTCATACTTTTATTATAATATCCATAATCAATAATTAGTAATCCACCGTTAGATGATTTAATTTTTTTTGATATTATTTTAAGATAATTATTTGCAAGAGGTGAAAATTCAATAAATTTTTGTTTATATGAAACTTTTAATCCAATTTTTTTTTCTAATTTTTTAATATTAGTTAAAATATCTAAAAACCTTGATTGACCACCTGGTTTAAAAAATTCTACATTTCTTTCATACCACTTATTTTTTTTTTTTATAAACTGTTTAATCGGTAATGCATCAAAAAACTCATTTGCAATAAAAATATTTGGATTGTTTGGTAGTTCATTTAAATTTTTTAACCATATTATATTTTTTTTTTTAAGACTTTTTTTTTGGATATTTTTCAAATAAATACTTTTTTCGTAAATATAAACTTTACAACTATTTTTTATGTTAGGAAATTTTTCAAATGTATTAATAATTTCTTTAATCATAGCACCATTTCCTGCACCTAGTTCAATTAAATTAAATTTTCTTGGACATTTAAGATTTTTCCAAAATGAGATTATCCATATAGCAATCATTTCTGAAAATAATACAGAAATATTTGGCGAAGTTATAAAGTCACCTTTTTTCCCGAAAGGATCTTTGTGCATATAGTACCCAAATTTTTTATTATAAAGAGCTTCATTGATAAATTTATCAATAGATAAAATTTTTTTTTTAGATTTCATTTTTTTTTTTTAAAAAAAGATAAATTCCAAAAATTAAAAAAATTACGCTTATTATTTGACCAAGAGATAATTGAAAAATTAGGAAACCTAATTGAGGATCAGGAACTCTGAAAAATTCTAAAAAAAATCTGAATATTGAATAAAAAATTAAAAAAATGGATGAAATTAATCCAGGTTTAGCCAAATAGTTTTTTTTATAAAAAAAATTCAACAAAACAAATAATATAAAACCCTCAAAAATAGCTTCATATATTTGTGAAGGATGTCTTGAAATATTATCAATCATAATAAATTTAACTGACCATGCTACGTCGGTTTCTCTACCGTAGAGTTCAGAATTTATAAAATTTGCAAACCTTCCTAAAAATATACCTATAGGAGCTGCTAAAGAGATTAAGTCTAGAAAAATAAAAGAATTAATTTTATGTTTTTTACTAAATAAAGTTACAGCTATGATAACACCAATCAAGCCACCGTGGAAAGACATTCCTCCATTCCAAATCATAAGAATCTCAAAGATGTTTTTAAGGTAATAATCTAAATTGTAGATTAATATATATCCTAGCCTACCACCTATAATTATCCCTAATATAATGTATGTTATAAGATCATCAAATAAAGAGAGTAATTTTCGATTATTAGCTAATATTTTTTTACAATACCACCATCCAAATAATATTCCAAATATATACGCCAGGGAATACCATTTAATTTCTAGCGAAAAAATTTGAAAAGCAACTGGGTCAATATTATTAGTAAACATTTTTATATAATAAATGTAGAGTATATTAGTTTTATAAATGATTATATGTCAAAATCAAAATTAGTAATGGATAGGCTTGCAAAGTTATTTGAGCAGGGTTTGGTGTCTTATAAGGATCTAAATTCTGAAATTTTAAATATATTAAGATCTAAAAAAGATGAGATAATTTTTAGAATGAAACTCGCTAGTAAGGAGGAGACAGAAGTTTTGGCTAAAAGGATTGAAAATTTAGAAAAAAGATTAAAAAAATTTGAACAAAAATTAGGTAAAAAAACTAAAAAGGCAAAGAAATCTTAATTCTAAGTCCATTCTGCGGAGATTTCCCTAGAGCAATATTTCCTCCATGTGATCTTATTATGTCTGACGCAATAGACAATCCAAGTCCAACACTTGATTTTGAGTCACCTCTACTTTTGTTGATTTTATAGAAAGGTTTAAATACATTTTCATATTCTTTTTCTGAGATTCCAGGTCCATCGTCATCAATAGTGATAAATATATTGTCATTACTTTTAATCATTTGAAGATTAATATTATTTGCATATTTTGCAGCATTATCAATTAAGTTGTTTATACATCTAGTAATTAAATTTTTCCTACCAGTCATATAAATATCATTAAGAAATTGAGAAGAAATTCTTTTATTTTCGTATTTTTTAATAATTTTATCAATTAGAGAAGAGATATTAAACTTTTCTGTTTTTTCAGAAAAACTAGAACTTGCAAATTGGAGATATTCATTTAGCATTTTTTCCATTTCAGTAACATCTTCAGATAATTTGTTTGCAATATTTTGGTCTTTTATAAATGCAAGTTGTAATTTCATTCTTGTTAGTGGAGTTCTTAAATCATGACTAATTCCAGACAACATCTCTGATCTTTGATTTAAATGTCTAATTATTCTTTTTCTCATTTTATCGAATTCATAACCAGCTTGTCTTATTTCTAGTGCACCCGAAGGTCTAAATTCACCTACTTCTTCACCCCTACCAAATCTAGCTGAGGCTTTTGACAAATTAACTATAGGCCTAGTTTGATTTTTTAAAAAAATTAGAGAAATAAATATTAATAAAAAAGCTGGCAAAGTAATCCACAAAGCAAACATCCTAGCTGAAGTACTTGTAACTCTCTCCTTGGGAATTAAAAATTGAAAATATCCATTTAAATATTTTATTTTTAAATCAATTGAGTCTTTAAATTTTATTGTATTAAACCAGTAAATATATTTTTTAGACTTTAATTCTCTTCTTAATGTTCTATCCATAGGGCTAAACCATCTTTCTTGATCACTTTCAGGTAAAATTTTTTCTGCAACGTAAATAACTTTAACATCGTGATTTTCTGAAAAAAGTTTCGTTAGTGAGTCTTTGTTGTACTGTTCATTTTCATAAGCATTTATAAAAAAATTTATTTCATTAACAAGTGCCCTGGTCATTCCTTTGTTAGTTTTTATCCAAAGACTATCAAAAAAAACTATAGATATAATTATTTGCAACAAAATTATTGGAGCAGCTACAATTAATAAAGCTCTATAAAATAATCTTTTGGGTAAAATATTTTTTATAAATTTATTCAATCCATAAAACATAACCTGTACCTCTTATAGTTTGTAGAAATTTTGGATTTTTGGGATCTAATTCAATTTTTTTTCTTAATCTTGTTATTATAACATCTATAGATCTTTCTTTATCTAGATCAATTAATTTTCCTATTGATTCTCTAGAAAATGTTTCTCCAGGAGCGTTTATCATTTTTTCAAGTATGATTTTTTCTGTGTTGTTAATTTTATATTCTTTCCCATTTTGAATAATTATTAATTTATTTAAATCTATTTTAACATTATTAAATTCAATAATTCTTTTTTGATTTTTACTTTTTGTTTTTTTTAAAATATTCTTAATTCGTAAAATTAATTCCTTAGGCTCAAATGGTTTAGGCAAATAATCATCAGCTCCAGTTTCTAAACCTTCTATTCTTTCATCTGGCTCTCCTTTTGCAGTTAATAAAATAATTGGTGTATTTATTTTTTCTTTATTTTCCAAGGTAAATTCCAAGCCACTTTTCCCTGGCATCATTATATCTAAAACAATTAAATCAAATTTTACTACTTCAATTTTATTTTTCGCTTCTTCAGCATTTTTTGCAGTAGTAATTAAATAATTATTTTCTAAAAGATATTGCTTCACTAGATTTCTGATACCATCATCATCATCAACAACAAGTATATGTGCCTCAAATTTATTCATGAATTATTTTTTTTAATACCTTGTTGAAATACAAGACCTCCTCTGAAGTTGAATTAAGCAAGGCTTTATAAATTCTTTTTTTTTGTATAGAAAAAATTTCATTAAAAAGTTTCTTTCCTTTTTCACTTAAAAAAATATGTTTCAATCTTGTGTCTCTTTCATTTTTTTTAAAATATATTACATTTATTCTTATAAGATCTCTTAAAATTCTGTTCAAACTTTGTTTAGTAATTTTTAGTTTTTTCAAAAGTTTGGAAATAGTTATTCCTTCATAGATAGATAATAAATGAATAACTTTATGATGAGCTATTCCTAATGAATATTTTTCTAAGGTCTTTTTTGCGTCTGAAAAAGACTCACGGTAGCTAATAAAGAGTTTTTCGATAAAATCTTTCAATTGATCATCTTTTAAATACAAAAGTTCTTTCATTATTGGTAAGTTATATTGACATATTATATATACAAAGATATTTTTTTGGATAAA
>MDSV01113274.1_pt1 | contig 14360 bp, 12 predicted proteins | sample 810851 | NCBI WGS metagenome assembly MDSV01 (sample SAMN05326640, study PRJNA326480) | marine metagenome | isolation source: seawater | place: Atlantic Ocean: North East | collected 2012 | reverse complement strand
TAATTCTTGTCCAAAAGGATTAAATCCAGCTAAAGCTATTGGATCTATTAAGAAAATGCTTGCAACAAGTTAAAAGCTTATTTATTCAATATCATCATGAAAACTATTGAACACTTTGTTGGCGGAAAATCATTCAGTGGAGACTCAAAAAGATCAAGTAAAGTTTTTAACCCAGCCACAGGTGAACAAAGCGCCCAAGTAAAACTTGCCTCAGCAAAAGATGTAAATGTAGCAGTCGAAAATGCAAAAAAAGCATTTGAAGAATGGTCTAATAAACCGCCACTTCAAAGAGCAAGAGTCATGTTTAAGTTCAAAGAATTGATTGAAAAAAATTCAGATGAATTAACAAAAATTATAGTTGCTGAACATGGGAAAGTTTATGAAGACGCAAAAGGTTCACTAACAAGGGGTTTAGAAGTTGTCGAATACGCTTGTGGCATTCCTCAGATGCTTAAAGGAGAATTTACAGAAAATGTTGGATCCAATGTTGACAGTTGGTCCATACGTCAACCATTGGGTGTTTGTGCAGGAATTACACCTTTTAATTTTCCTGCAATGGTCCCTATGTGGATGTTTCCAATGGCAATAGCTTGCGGGAACACTTTTGTTCTTAAACCTTCAGAAAAAGATCCATCATGTTCAATGCGATTAGCAGAATTATTGAAAGAAGCTGGGCTTCCTGACGGAGTTTTTAATATTATTAATGGAGACAAAGAGGCTGTCGATGCTTTGATAAATAACAAAGATGTGGTGGCAATGAGTTTTGTAGGCTCTACTCCTATAGCAAAATACATTTATGAAAATTGTGCTAAGAATGAAAAAAGAGTTCAGGCACTTGGAGGAGCTAAAAATCATTGTGTTGTAATGCCTGATTGTGATTTAGAGCAAGCGGTAAACGGTTTAATGGGTGCAGCTTATGGATCAGCAGGGGAAAGATGCATGGCACAATCAGTAGCAGTTGCTGTTGGTGGTATCGGAGATAAACTAGTTGATTCACTTGCAAAAAAAGTTGAAGCACTTAAAGTTGGTCCAGGAATGGATAAACAGTCTGAAATGGGACCACTAGTAACGAAAGAACATTTAGCAAAAGTAAAAAGTTATGTGGATATTGGTGAAAAAGAGGGAGCAAAATTAGTAGTCGATGGAAGAAATTTTAAAATGCAAGGGTATGAAAACGGATATTATATGGGTGGATGTTTATTTGATCATGTTAAGAAAGACATGAGAATTTATAAAGAGGAAATTTTTGGTCCTGTTTTATCAGTTATAAGAGCTAAAGATTTTAATGAGGCATTAAAGCTTGTAAATGAGCATGAATTTGGAAACGGGGTAAGTATTTTTACAAGAGACGGAGATTCTGGTAGAACTTTCTCAAATAAAGCAAAAATAGGAATGGTTGGTATAAATATACCGATCCCAGTACCGATGGCCTTTCATAGTTTTGGAGGATGGAAAAGGTCTTTATTTGGAGATCAACATATGCATGGTCCTGAAGGTGTAAGATTTTATACAAAATTAAAAACAATTACTTCAAGATGGCCTTCAGGTTTAAGATCTGACCCAGAGTTCGTAATGCCAACAATGAAATAACAATAAGGAATTTTAATGAAAAAAATTACATTAATTGGAGCTGGACAAATTGGAGGTACCCTAGCACACCTAATTGCGTTAAAAGGGCTAGCAGATATTGTGTTATTTGATGTTGCAGCAGGGTTAGCTAAAGGTAAAGCTCTAGATATAGCTCAATCCTCACCAGTAAGTGGTTTTAATGTAAATTTATCTGGAACTGACAATTATAATGACACAAAAAATTCTGATGTAATAATAATTACTGCAGGCGTTCCAAGAAAACCTGGTATGACCAGAGACGATTTGCTGGGCATTAATCTAAAAATTATTAAACAGGTTGCTAATGGAATAAAAACAACTTCACCAAACGCTTTCGTGATATGTATTACTAATCCGTTAGACGTGATAGTAATGGCTCTTCAAAAGTATTCAGGTCTTCCAAAAAACAAAGTTGTGGGAATGGCTGGAATTTTAGATTCATCAAGATTTATTTATTTTTTATCTCAACAATTAAAAGTACCAGTAAGTGAAATAAAGTCATTTGTTCTTGGTGGACATGGGGACAGTATGGTAGCAATGTTAGAGGCCACAGAAGTAAGAGGAAAAAAAATAAAAGACATAATAGCTGGTGGAGAGTTAACCCAAAAAAAATTAGATGAAATTATAGATAGGACTAAAAAAGGAGGCGCTGAAATCGTAAAATATTTAGAAAAAGGATCTGCTTTTTATGCACCGGCAGCATCAGGTGTAGAAATGGCAGAATGTTACCTTAAAGATTTAAAAAAACAATTACCGTGTGCAGCTTATTTAAATGGGGAATATGATACAAAAAATATATATGCTGGGGTTCCGGTAATTCTAGGATCAGGCGGAGTAGAGAAAATAATTGAATTAGAGCTAAACACTGAAGAAAGAGAAAACTTTAAAAAATCAGTAGAGGCAGTTAAAGAACTTTATAATGCTGCAAAAAAAATTGACACCAGTTTATAATTTTTATTTTTCTAAAATCGGATAAATGAAAAAAAAAATATACGATATTATAGTAGTAGGTTCTGGATTATCTAGCTTAGCATTTATTGATAGTTATTTGGAAAAAAAAAATAATATAAATATAATTTCTTTTAAAAAAACTAAAAAAATCTTTCCGCAAATAAATAACAAACACATTCTAAAAATTTTACCTCCACAAATGATAGGTGAAGAGAAACAAGTACTTGATTACTTTTCAATTAATAAGATAATAATTGAGAATAAAACTAAACTTTTTGGCTCATTAGAATTTGGTGGGTTATCAAATTATTGGGGTTTACAAATAGATAAAAATATTAAAAAGGATTTAATAAGTTACTCAACAAAAACACAAAAAAAAATTATAGACTCCTTTATTGAAATTTTCAATAAACAAAATTTACTTGGAGAATTTGATAAATATACTCAAAACTTATTTAAAAAAAATCCTTACATAGATGAAAAATTTTTAAAAAAAAACAAATTATTTAAAACAGAAGAACCAATTTTGGCTTTTCAGAAAAAAAAGGAAAAAAAAAAAATTGACCTGAATTTAATAAATGAAAAAAAAGAAAGCTTAACAGCAAATAATTTTTTTAAAAAAAATCTAAAAAAAAAAAAGATAATATTTCATAATTACTTTGTGGAAAAAATATCTCAAAATAAAAAAGAAATTTTTTTACATTGTTCCAATGGGTTACAAAAAAAAATATTTATTACAAAAAAACTTGTTTTAGGATGTGGTACACTAGCAACTACTAGATTAATTATGGATTATTTGAAAATAAATACTGAACTTAAAATTAATCATCATCCTAGACTATTTTCACTTTATTTCTCAAAAAAAAAATGGATTAATAAAATGCATTTCCAACCATCACATTTTCATTTAAAATTAAGAAAAAATCCCTCTCTTTTTACCGCTGATTTTCGACCAGGTAACAAACTAATTATAGACGCTGTAATCAAATTTAAAAAAATACTATCTCCTATTAAATTTTTATTGAATCTTTTTAGAGAACATTTCATTTTTTCAAATGTTTTCATTCATCCTAAATATAGTAATTTATATATTAAAAGACAAAAAAGCCATTTTTTAGTCTATTCAAAAAAAAATTATCATGAAAAGCTTTTTAAGGCATTTGGTAAAAAAATTTACATTTTTCTAAAATCTTCAAAAAAAATACTTCCTATATATATTAATTACTTTCCAGGATATGGTGCTGATTTCCATTATTTTGGCACGCTACTAATGGGAAATTCAAAAAAATCATACTTAAATGAAAATTGTCAGCTAAATAAAAATAAGAACATTTATATCGTGGATGGTTCTGTTTTTAAATTTAAAAATAACAAATACCCTCTAGGAGTAATTATGGCTAATGCTCGAAGAATAGGAAAAGAAATATAATGTTCAGAATATGGATTTATCTTAGTATTAAAAACTTTTTTTTAGCTATTGTAAGTTCAGAAAAAATATCAAAAAAAAAAAAATTTATTGAAGAGTATATTCACAAACAATCGAATAAAAGCAAAGTTTATTTATTTAGTCAATGCAGAGTAGCTTTTTTGTTTGTATTAAACTTTTTAAAAAAAAAAAATAAAGAAAATAAAAATGAAATTATAATTTGCGCTTATAACCTGCCAGAGATGATTAATATTGCTCTTAATTTAAAATTAAAAATTAAATTTTGTGATTTAGACCACAAATCTGGGCTAATGGATCCTATCAAAGTAAAAAAACTGATTTCACAGAAAACATTAGCAATTATTATGACTAATATGTTCAATAATTATAAAGTTGCGAAACAGATTAAAGCCTTATCGATAAGAAACAAAATTCCTTTAATCGAAGATAATGCAATATATTTTGACAATTTTTCAAGAAATAAGAATAAAGTTTTTTTTTCTGGTTCCTTGGGGGATTATTCTATTTACAGTTTTAATATAATGAAAAATATATCTTCTTTGTACGGAGGAGCTATGTCAACAAATAATCGTGATTTTGAAAAATTTTATATTGAAGAAGAAAAAAAATTGAAAAATTTTCCAGTTTTTTCACTATTAAAACAAATTTTAATTTTCTTTATACTTAAGATAATGTCTATAAATAAATTATATAAATACTTTTTTAGGTATATAATAAAATACGCCTACCAATATAAAGTTAAATTTTTGTTGGAATTATTTTACCCTTCATTAAAATCTGTTAGAAAAAAATTCCCAAAATATTATTTTTCTAAAATAAGCCATACTTCAATTAATGCTACATACCTTCAGCTTTTAAAAAAGGAAAAAGATATGATTTTTAAAATACGAAAAAAAAATCATAAACTTTACTCTAAAATTTTAGGAAAAATTAAAAATAATAATTTTGAATTGATAGTGAAAACAGATGAAAATTATCAAAACTTTTTAGACTTTCCTATTTTGGTTAAAAGAAAAGAAAATTTAAATAAATTTCTAATAAATCATGGAGTAGAAGTGAGATTAAAACATTATTATAACTGCGCCAAAATGTTTAATAAAAAAAAAGGAAATGTAATTGCTGAAAGATATGAAAAGGAGCTTATATGTTTACCTGTTCACCAAAAAATAACACCTTCTTACATTACATTTGTAGCAAAAAAAATTAATCAATTTTACGAGCGCAGTAAATAAAATGTTAGATTTACAAAAATACAATTATAAAGAAATCATTTTAGTAGTTTTTATATCCATATTTTCATTTTTAATTAACTACTTAGTAGGCTCAAACGGAGTCTACCCGGTAGATACGTTTATACATTATGACAATGGCTATAGAGTGCTTTTAGGAGATGATCCTATTAAAGATTATTGGATCGTTCATGGCCTACTAATTGATTATTTACAATCTTTGTTTTTTTATATTTTTGGAAATAATTGGATGTCATATTTGATTCATTCATCTTTATTGAATGTGGCTATAGCAATTTTTTCAATTTATATTTTTTCAATTTTAAAAATTAAATTTGAATACTTAGTTATTATATCAATATCAGTTTCTCTACTTGCTTACCCAGTAAGCGGAAGCCCTTTTTTGGATTTACATTCAACATTCTTTTCACTATTTGCATTTTATTTCATTATTTTATGGATAATTAAAAAAAAAAATTATTTTTGGTTTTTAGTATCTTTTTTTCTTTGCTTAGCCTTTTTTTCTAAACAGGTTCCAGCTGCATATTTCATAATTGCATTTAGTATTTTAAATTTAATTTTTGCGATGAATAATAAAGATTATAAAATATTATTTTTTTATATATCGGGAGTTTTCATATTTCTTATTTTATTATTGCTCTTTTTATTTCTAAGAGAAGTTAAATTAAGTGATTTAATTTTACAGATATTTTTATTTCCACAATCTATTGGATTAGACAGGTATTCAAACTATATTTTAAACTTCAATAATACGATATTAGATTTTAAATTTATTTATATTATTCTTTTTGGAATAATTGGCTTGAATATATTTTTTTTTAGAAAAATAAATAATTATTTTATTTCTGACGAGTTTAAAATATTAATTGTCATTATTTTTTTTGTTTTTTCTAATATTTTTCATCAAATTTATACCAAAAATCAGATTTATATATTTTATCTAATACCATTATTAACTGGTTTTATAATTTTTTTCACAAATTCATTTAATATTAAAAAAGATAAAATTTTCACATATTCATTTTTATTTTTATGTATTTTTGCAACGATTAAATATTCAGACCGATATAATTTAGATAGGAAATTTCATGAACTCGAAAATGTTGAAAAAAGTAATTCAATTAAAATTAGCTCCTTTAGTAAAAGTTTAAAAGGTTTAAATTGGATATCACCCTATTTTACTAATCCTAATGAAGAACTAGAAATTATGAAAAATTTATTAACGATTCTTAAAAATGATCAAAAAAATAAAATGCTAATAACTGAGTATAATTTCTTTTCCAGCATATTAGAAGAAAATTTAAATAGTCCAAGTAGAACTTTTGACAATATTAGTTATCCTAAGAAAAATACTATTTATTATGAAAACTATAAAAAATTTTTAATAAATAAGATTATATCAAAAAAAATTAAAAATTTGTATGTATTTGAGTCAAACGAAATTAACCAAAAAAGATTAGAGCACTTAATTTTTAATTATATTTCAAAAGATTGTTTTGAGATTAAACACATAAATCCTTTCATAAAAAAATTAGTATTAATTAAATGTAATGAATTTGAAAATTAAAGAGTATAAAAATAATATTGATGAAGAAACGAAATCGAAAATTATGGATTTTATTAAAAGTGAAAATCCTGATTCAATTTTAGCCAAATTATCTTTAAGTAATATAAGTGCCTACATTGACATTTTAATAAAATCTAACAAATTATATTTATTCACTTGTGAATTAAACAACGATACAATTGGTTATGCTGTTTTAGCAGACAAACCAAAATATCTAATGAGTGAGTTTAAGAATATGAAATTTAAAATATTTTTAAATTTAATATTCAATCTTAATATTCTTACAATAATAGATATATTAATATCGCTATTAAAAATTGACTTGTTTAAAATAAATAAAAATAATAAAGAAATTTTAAATAAAAATTTAAATTTAAATTTAATAGCAATTAAAAATTCTTTCAGATCTAGAGGATATGGTAGTTTTTTTTTGAATGAATTAATAAAAAAATTTTCAGATAAAGATTTATTTGAAACAATATGTTGCGAAACTTATTCCGATCAAGCAGAGAGTTTTTACATAAAAAAATTAAATTTTTATAAAATTGGAAAAAAAATAAGAACTAAAGGTTTATTAACGGTTTTAGCAAAAAAACTAAAATATTAGTCAATTTTTTCTGAAATAAATTTTTTAGTTTCCTCTAAATCTTTTAGTTTACTACTCATCAAAACTGAAATTAAAAGACAATTATACAATAGAATTAATGAAATAAAACTAAAGGACAAAAAGGTTTTAAAAGATAAAAAGTATATAAGGTAAATATAAAAAAAAGATGTAAGAATTATTGTAGGAAAAAAAACTAAATTTACCCTTAAGGAGTGTAAAAATAAACCTAAAGATGTTAACTTGGATCTCCCAAAAAACCTCTTCTTTCTAGGGGCATAAACTCTTTTAGTTTTACAATTTTTAGAAACTGCTGAAGAATACGCTAGCCAAGCGTAATTTTTTTTTAAAATTTTTGTTATATTTGATGAGTGAAAAGAAGAATAATTTCCAAAATTAATCCATCTTAAAGTAAAAATAAAAGTCAGAAATTTATGTATATTATATAAAATGTTAAAAAAAATCCCTTCCACTCTTTTAGTTCGGCATGAAACTACAACAAATTCTCTATTTTGATTTGCTAGACTAGTCATCTCGTTTATTTTTGTAGAGTCATCTTCACCATCGGAGTCCATAATTGTAATTATTGAGTCGGTTTTTTGATTTTCTAAATATTTTAAACCCACAGCAATTGCTTTTTGACTACCTAAATTTTCATTTAATCTGATAATTTTCAAACTTTTGATGTTAGCAAGATCATCTATATTTAACTTTTCTTTATCGGGTGAACAATCGTCAACAATAAATATATCAGCATTGTGATTTGTGGTTTGAACTTGATCATTAATATTGCCAATTAGTTTCTGAACTGATTTCCAATCGTTATACAGAGGTAATAAAAAAATCAAATTTTGCAATTTTAATTATCTTCTTTTAGCTCTTTTTTGATTTTTTCTAAAAATTTATTAATTAATGCAGCATCCTCGCTTTTAATTAAGTCTTCTTTTTTTACAGCATTGTGAATTTGAGATCTAAGTTTATCTTTAACGGAGTCAATATTTTCTTTTGATCCAAGATTATCAATTTTTCTTTCGATTGTTTTTTGTGCATATGTAAATGTAAGCTTAAAACCTATAATGATTAAAAAAAAAATTATCAACGACTTGTAAATAAATATTTTCATTATTTAATTTTTTTGTGCACTTCGTATATTAAAATTCCGTCAACAAAGTGCTGTTTATAAAGTGTAAAAGTATCATCTAAAGAAAATTTGTCACTAAGTTTAACATTTACATTATATATTTTATTAGAATAAACATAATCAGCATTTTTAATATCATCATAGACAAAAACAACACGTTTTTCCTCAATTTCCGGCAATAATTCTTTCATTCTCCATAACGGATACCAAGAATTAATACCTATTTTAATTTCATTACTTTTATCACTTATCACAACTTCGCGTAAAAATTTAATTCCGGATAGACCAGTAAAATCAATTTCAAATTTGTTTTTAAATTTATTTGATAGCAATTCATTAAAATAAAGAGATTGGTAAGGGTGATATACGAAAATTTTATAGATATTAAATAAAGAAGTTATCGATAAAACTACTATTAATACATTAATGTATTTTTTAAATTTTGGAAAAATAAAAATTAAACTAAGAAAATAAATTGCAAAATAAATAAAAAAGAAATTAAGGAAATAAAAAATACGCCAACTATTATAATGTTTTGTAGCAAAAAAAATTCCAATAACAGAAAAGATTATAAAAGTTATAAAAATAAAAAAATCTTTTTTTTCATTATTATTATTCCAAAAATCATAATTTGATTTTGATTTTTCAATGGAGAATAATTTTAAAATGAAAACTTTAGATAGTAGAAAAAATCCACTTAAAAATAATATTAAATTTATTACTGGAGTTGAAATAAAGATCCATAAAGGAAGATAGTGAAAAGGAACTAATTCTGTATTATAGAATACATCATTGAAGTAAACGAGAGTCGGGCCAAAAGTTTGTAAATTATTTAAAAGATATGAAAGTTTTTCCAAAGGACTAATCCAAAGATATGGCCAATGTAAAAATAAAAATAAAATATATAGAAAAATAAAAATAAAGATCTTATTAATATTTTTTAAATCATCCTTATTTGATAATATTGATAAAAAATAGATAAATATAAAAGTGAAAGGAAAAATAAGTCCAAACAATCTAGTAGAGGTAGCGATAGACGAAAAAATTGCTAATAAAAATATATTTTTAATATTAAAGTTTTCGAAAGTTTTAAAGATATAAAAAGTAGATATTATAAAAAAAGTTAAAAAAACAAGGTCTTTATTATTTTGGAAGCTATCACCAAATATTCTTGGCGTGAAAATTAATAAAAAACATCCTGCTAGTGATAAGAATTTATTATTAAATCTTAGCAAAAGGGTTTTATAAAAAAAAATTATACCTATATAGAAATAAAAAAAAGTTAAGAAATGTCTCATTTCGTACATTTGAATTGGTTTATTAAGAGAAAAAATAATTTCAATTAATGCAGCAGGTACATCGAAAATGATACCGTAAACATCACTCCATGGTTCTGTAAAATTTGAAGATGAAAGCAATTTTTCATTTGCTATTAAAGAGAGTTTTTCTAAACCAAAAAAATTGAATAAATATTCAAGCCAGTATAATCCGCTACGCCTTTGAAAAGTTTCATCAATATTAAAACCATAATCTTTATAAATTGAAAATCCTATGAGAAAGTAGATTGAAAAAAAGATGTAATGACAATTAGATAATAATCCATTAGATATAGTCTTCATTACCTTTAATTATAAACAAATTTTAGTATAAATAAATTAAATAATATGAAATTTTTTAAAACCTTAGCTATTTTCTTTTTTGATATTTTAGATCATCTCCACCAAAAAAAAATTTTAAACTTTTTTAAAGATCAAAAAATTAAAATTAATTCTTTAATCGATATTGGAGCACATAAAGGTAAATACGCAGATTTATTTTTAAAAAATTATTACATAAAATATGCTATATTAATTGAGCCACAAAAAAAATACTTTCATTTTCTTAAGAAAAAATACAAAAACAAAAAAAAAATTAAGATTTTGGATTATGCAATATCCAACAAAAATAAAAAAAGTTTTTTTAACATAAATCATCACGATCTTACTTCTTCATTGAATACAATAAATTTTAAAAATAATTTTTTAGTTTATAAATCAAAACTGTTTGGAATGCATTCTGATAAAATGATAAGAGATAAAGTAGCCATTAAAACAAAGACCATTAAATCAATTTTAAGTAATGTAAAAAAAAAAATAGATTTAGTAAAAATTGATACTGAGGGACATGAATTAGAGGTGTTAAAAGGCTGTGGTAATCTACTTAAAAACTTCAAAATCATTTTAATAGAATTTAGAAATGATAATCATTATTTGAACTATTATCCAAAAAAAGTACATAAATTATTAATAAAAAATAATTTTTATAAATTAAAAGTATTTAAATTTCCATTTACAACTTGGGAAGATAGAATATACATAAAGAAAATATGAATATTCACGAACATCAAGCCAAAGAAATCTTAAAAGAATTTGGAGTACCTGTTTCAAAGGGTATTGTAATTTTTTCCCTAGATGAAATAAAAAAAAAAATAACGGAGCTACAAAGTAAGAAATTTGTTTTAAAAGCTCAGATACATGCTGGAGGAAGAGGAAAAGCTGGTGGAGTAAAATTAATAAAAAATATTTCTGATATAGAGAAAGAGGCCAAAAAGATGATGGGAAAAACTCTTATCACCCATCAAACTGGACCGGAAGGTAAAAAAGTAAAAAGATTGTATATTGAAGAGGCGTCTGAAATCTACAAAGAGTTTTATTTATCTTGTCTAATAGACAGAGAAACAGCAAAGATAGCCTTTATAAGTAGTACAGAAGGCGGAATGGATATCGAAAAAGTAGCTTCTGAAACTCCTAACAAAATAATCACAAATAAAATTGACTTAAAAGAAGGAGGACCTTCAAATGAAGAAATTGAAAAAATAATTTCTATTTTTAATTTTAATGATCAGCAGAAAAATACTGCTTCTAAAATCATAAAGTCACTTTACGATATAATTATTAAAAAAGATGCTAGCTTAATAGAAATCAATCCTTTAATTATTACAAAAACAAATGAACTAATTTGTCTTGATGCAAAAATGAATTTTGATGATAATGCAATTTTTAGAAGACCAGAAATAATTAAATTAAGAGATTTAAACGAAGAAGATCCTGCTGAAATTGAGGCAAGTAAACATGATTTAGCTTACATCAAACTTAATGGATCTATTGGCTGCATGGTAAACGGTGCTGGGTTAGCTATGGCTACGATGGACATCATTCAATTTTATGGAAAAGAACCTGCAAATTTTTTAGATGTTGGAGGTGGTGCTTCAAAAGAAAAAGTAACGGCTGCATTTAAATTAATTTTATCTGATAAAAATGTAAAAGGCATTTTAATTAATATATTTGGAGGGATAATGAGATGCGATGTGCTTGCTCAAGGAGTAGTTGATGCTGCCAATGAAATTAAATTATCGATTCCTCTGGTAGTAAGGCTGGCAGGTACAAACTTTAAAGAAGGAAAAGATATATTAGACAAGTCAAATTTAAAAATTTTATCTGCTTCAGATTTAAACGATGCGGCTAAAAAAATAGTTAAGGCAATAAAATAGTGTCAGTTTTAATAAATAAAAATACAAAAGTTATTTGTCAAGGATTCACAGGTAAACATGGCACATTCCATTCAGAGCAAGCTTTAAAGTATGGAACAAATTTAGTTGGTGGTGTAACTCCAAAAAAAGGAGGTTCAAAACATCTTAACTTACCAGTTTTTAATACAGTGAAAGAAGCAAAAGAGAAAACTTCTGCTGACGCCACAATGATTTATGTGCCTCCAAAATTTGCTGGTGCAGCAATTATTGAGGCCATCGAGTCGGAAATTAAATTAATAGTTTGCATAACAGAGGGTATACCTGTTTTAGATATGCTAAAGGTTAAACAGATATTAGCTAGAAGCAGTTCAAGATTAATTGGACCTAACTGCCCTGGAATAATAACTCCAGGTGAATGTAAAATTGGTATTATGCCTGGCAGCATTCATAAAAAAGGAACTGTAGGAATAGTCTCAAGATCCGGAACACTTACTTATGAGGCTGTGGCTCAAACATCAGCAAATGGAATGGGCCAGTCTACCTGTATAGGTATCGGCGGAGATCCAATCAATGGAACAAATTTTATTGATTGTTTGGAATTATTTCTAAAGGATGATGAAACAAAATCAATTGTAATGATCGGAGAAATTGGAGGAATAGCAGAAGAAGAAGCTGCAGATTTTCTAAAAAGAGAAAAGATAAAAAAACCCATGGTTGGATTTATTGCTGGATTGACAGCTCCACCAGGTAGAAGAATGGGACATGCTGGAGCAATTATTTCAGGGGGGAAAGGCGGAGCCGAAGATAAAATAGAAACCATGAAATCTGCTGGAATTACTATTTCAAAATCACCTGCAGATATAGGTAAAACGCTTTATCAAAAACTAAGTGGTTGATTTCCAATAATCTATGTTAGAATAAATTTTTAATGTCTTCTTCTAATAACAACACTATATACAAAAAAACTTCCTTTTTAGCAGGAAATAACTCAGAATTTATTAACGAATTTTATGCTGATTATATATCAGACCCAAATTCTTTACCTGAAAGTTGGAGAAAATTCTTTGAAGGCCTAAGTGATGATGAAAAATTAGTATACGAAAATTTAAAAGGGCCTAGTTGGTCACCTGAGAAAAAAAATAAAAGGCCAAAACTTTTATTTCAAGAAAAAAATAAAAATGGAAACACCCTAGAGCGAATAGAGTCGAAATCTATCAAACAAGCTTCAAAAGACTCGGTGAGAGCAATTATGTTAATTAGGGCATACAGAATACGCGGCCATCTAATTGCAAAACTAGATCCATTATCAATACAAAAACATGAGGAACATTTAGAATTAAAACCAGAGAGTTATGGGTTCACAAAAAATGATTACAATAGAAAAATATTTTTAGATGGTGTTCTTGGACTTCAGTACGCAGATTTGAACCAAATTTTAAAGATATTAAAAAAAACATATTGTTCAAATATTGGTTATGAGTTTATGCATATGGGTGATCCAGATGAAAAAGCATGGATAAGAGACAGAATCGAAGGTCCCGAAAAAGATATTATTTTTACTGAAAATGGTAAAAAAGCAATTTTGAACAAAATGATTCAAGCAGAAGGATTTGAAAAATACTTACACGTAAAATTTGTTGGTACAAAAAGATTCGGTTTAGATGGTGGTGAGTCATTAATACCAGCATTAGAACAGATTATAAAAAGGGGTGGGAATTTAGGAGCTAAAGAGATTAAAATTGGTATGCCACATCGAGGAAGGTTAAATGTTTTAGCAAATGTAATGGGTAAGCCATTTAGAGCAATTTTTAGTGAATTTTTTGGAAAGACAGTGGGTGCAAGTAAAGATTTTGAGGGAGATGTGAAATATCATCTAGGAGCTTCTTCAAATAGAGAATTTGACGGAAACTCTGTACATATTAGTTTAACAGATAATCCTTCACATTTAGAAGCGGTAAATCCAGTTGTTCTTGGACAAGTTAGAGCAAAACAATTTTTTCATAAGGATAAAAACAGAAAAAAAGTTATCCCAGTTTTGATGCATGGCGATGCCGCGTTTGCTGGGCAGGGTATAGTTGCAGAATGTTTTGCGATGTCTGGTCTACCAGGGCATAATATTGGAGGCACAATACATATAATTGTAAATAATCAAATTGGATTTACAACAGCACCTAGATTTGCAAGATCATCGCCATATCCCTCAGATGTTGCAAAAATTGCTCAAGCCCCAATATTTCATGTTAACGGAGACGATCCCGAAGCAGTAGTTCACTGCGCAAAAGTG